>Ga0207684_10000435_pt1 | contig 55428 bp, 32 predicted proteins | sample KBSK5501metaG_FD_184342 | JGI IMG/M metagenome (GOLD analysis project Ga0207684, IMG submission 184342) | Corn, switchgrass and miscanthus rhizosphere microbial communities from Kellogg Biological Station, Michigan, USA - KBS K5-50-1 metaG... | ecosystem: Host-associated > Plants > Roots >... | reverse complement strand
GGCGGCAAGCACACACGAGAGACGCATCGGGCGACTCCAGCCCTACCGGGGCAGCCCTCCCTAGCCGCCGCTGGAGCTGTATCATCTCACGCCGTCTGAGGTAGCACCGCATGTGGACATGAACCAAATCTACACCGGCGTTGATAATGACACCAAGCTGCTCGCCGCGACCGTAGACGCCATAGTCGTGGCGCGCCCTATCCCCACGCCGGAGTGGCCGCAGCACCTTTGCTTGGACAAGGCCTATGATAACCCGACTGGGCATGCGGCGGTCGAGGCGCACGGCTATGTCGGACACATTCGGCGGATTGGGGAGGAGAAGCAGGACCCGACGAGCGGCGAGAAGCGCTATCCAGCGCGACGCTGGGTGGTGGAGCGGACGCTGGCGTGGCTCTCCAAGTGCCGGGCGCTCCTGGTGCGCTACGACAAGCATGCCGCCAACTTTCGGGGGCTGCTCCAGTTCGCTTGTGCCCTGCTCTGGGCCCGCCGTCTCCACCGCTTGTCCGTTCTGAGATAGTTACTAAATCATGAGGTAACTCTGCCACACGGCATTTCGAGACCTCGAGCGATCCGAGTGATTGTACCCCTAGGGATCAGTGTGTTATCTTGCACATTACGAACAGGCAGGGGGACAGCCCTACCACACACCAATCACTAGGGAGGAGCAGGCTATGGCTGGCGCATATCCGCCGATCGATCCCTTCAGTGGAGCAGTCCTCGTTGATAAGGCGATCCGGCAGGCGGTAGGCAGTGGTGACATCCGCATAGTAGTTCCGGATCCTAATAGACTGGGACGCGAGCCTAACCAAGAGACGCGGTTTCCCTTCGACGACCTCGCACACTACATACCCGCTCTTCACCCAGTCGACCCAGCCAAGGACGACCCATCGGGGTGTCTAGAGTCAACAGGCTACAAACTGTATCCCTTGCGGTACTACGACCGGGGAAGCGGTAAGTGGAAGCTTATTCCGCAAGGCAAAGTCGGGCTTCTGCTCCAGCCGGGCAATGAGGTTGTGATTGAGCCTCAGCAGTACGTGGGCTTTAGCCATAAATACTGCGCCTTGCACTTCGCCAGGTTTTCGGGACAGCTCTCTGGGAGTATCATCGCTACTGGCCTCATCCAGCCCGAGTGGGGGGCAGCGCGCGAGGCACCCATATTCACCTCTATACGAAACATTGGGAGGACACCAATCCACATCACACGGCACGAGTCGCTTAGCCGCCTGGTGTTCTTCCGAGTCTCAGACGAGATCACTAATCGGGGACACGGCACAACATTGGAATTCATCAGAGACCGAATTGAGGAGGATCAGGCAAAGTTGAGGGCGCGTGAAGTGCGGGCTGTATGGTCGCGACGTCTTGCTTACGGGGCTGGATTCGTTGTCCTTGGGAGCGCTCTTTACTGGCTGCCCCTTGTCCTGCCTCTGGCAGGGGTTAACCCAGGGATTAACCAGTACTTTGGTAACGGCATCGTCGCAGTGCTAGCATTCTTGGCAGCGCAATTTATCAACGCCGAAAGGCGGAGTGATTTGTAAGCGCGTCAAGGAAAGTGATATACTGCTGGGTATTTTGAAGGATCAAACGATGCTCATTGCCGACGGTCAGTTGTTCGAATTGCCGGGACTACTCAATGTTGACGACATTGAGTCGGCGTTGGTGCCGATTAGGCGGCAGCTTGATGAGTTGTACCTTCACGTGGTCGCAGATGCTTATCATGGCAATGCACATGGCAAGGATGTCGAGCAATGCGTCATAACCACAGTCGCCAATACCCATGCACAAGTTACATTTGCTGAACTCTTAGTGCTTCGGGCCGCTGCGCTCCTCCACGATGTAGGCTATACTCGCTACGATAGCACCTGGTCCCTCGACAAGCGGGAGCACATAGCTGCAAGCCTCGAGATCTCGGACCAGGTGCTTCGGAACGTGAAGGTCTTCGCGGACCACCAAAGTCTTCGCCTAACAGTGTTCCACCTTATCGCGCACCATGACGATACGAATTATCAGTATCCCAGCTTACGCTGGGATGGTGTCGTTAAGCCCGCTGACCTGGGCGTGCACGCCGAGGAGCTCGAACAATTCGAACAGCCGATCGGAGAACCCCAGGGACGTCGACTTACCTTCCTTCTGCAGATCCTTCAAGAGGCAGATGCACTTACTGGTACCGGCCCAAATGGAGCTGAGCGCACGTACCAGTACTCCAAGACACGTGGGCTCGCGACTCTTGGTGGTGGTAATCCCGCCAATGCCTGGTGTTGGGAAGAGTCTGCAGCAGGAAATGTATTGCTGGCGGCCAAACGTGCTTTGATCGACACGCACACTGCTGAGGGCCATTCTGCTGCTCTTGAAGGTTATCGCGAGAGCGCGCGCTTTGTGGAGGCGCTTTGCCAGCAGGACGGGAAGCCGTTCGTTCCAGAGACATTTCTGGATTTTCTGCAGACAAGCCATAATAATCTCGCGCCTGCTACATATCAGCTTAAACTGAAGAGGTACTTGCCGTGGGAGGTTGTCGAAGCGGGTTTGCGGAACGTCACACTCTTGGTCGACCGATCGCTGAAACCCTACGCGGAAGCGACGATTCAACTCAAACGCTACTCTGTAGATGATCTGTCCCCAATCTCCACTTATGTGCTCAATCCACAAGTGGATCAGTTGCAACACCTGCAGGGGCAGCTGTGCTCTCAATATGCTCTGAGCCTCTTCGACCTAGCTGGCCTTATGGAGTATGAAACTAACGGCGAGGTATACCGGCAAATCCCTCCCGTGATCGAGCGCTACTTTGAGCCCACGCAAGGCCAGTTTGTCAGTGTCATCCTTGACGGGCTTCATCGTGTCTGGTTGGCACGCAAATTGGGTATGAACGAGATTTGGGTGGCGGAGATCAGCAACGTCCCCGAGCGATACCCTGTCGTCTCCTTCCCGCTGCACTGGGAGAATGTACGAAAAGTCAATGCTGTACCCAGTAACCGTGCGAAACGAAAGTTCCGCTTTCCCACGATCGAAGAATTTCCCAATGTGTCTGACTTCACCTCTGTGGAAGTGACACCCTCAAACTATTTGTATTTCTTTTACCGAGACCTTTCTACCTTAGGGTCGGGTGGCATACGTAAGTCGGATGCTGCGGAGTCCGGGGATCAGGAGTCTAGTGGTGGCTAAAGCTACTAGACACGCAGTTGACGTGCAGTTAAGTACGAGGCGGGAAAGATAAGTGGCTGTGAAAGTACTAAGTGCATCGCCATACGAAGAACCAATTCGCACACAGTTAACCGAGCTGCGCTTAAGCCAAAGCCATACCGAAGAACATCTTGATCGAGTGCTGACCTTCGCCCTAGATCTGCAGATTATCTATGGCGGTGACATTGATGTCTTGTGTGCCTCCGCCCTTTTACATGATCTCGGCAGAAGTGATACCCGCTATCACGGCACTGCAAGTTCAGCGCTATCGGCAGAAAACGCTCGAGAAATCTTGTCCGCAATCAGCTTCCCCCAAGAAAAGTTGGCCGCTGTTCTCCAGGCGATCTCTGAACATGATCAACCAGAAGTACGTCCTACTACGCTTGAGGGGAGGCTACTGAAAGACGCAGACTTCTTGGCAGGTATGGGAGCGCTAGGCGTTGCGCGCTCCGCTCTATGGACGGGAGAAAGCGGCGGCACCCTCGCCGATTTCCTTGATCGGCTCGTGCGTAAGATGCCTGCGCGCATTGCCTCTCTGGAATTCCCCGAAAGCCGATACCAAGCAACGCGTGATTATGTCTTCGCGGCGTTGTTTGCGTCCAAGGTGCAGATACCATCTTCGCTAGGGCGTCTGCCTGTAATGCCATACGTCTTGTTCGAGGGAATAAGTGGTACTGGCAAGACAACACAGGTTGACATGCTTGTAGCCCGGTTCTCTCGGAGCGGCATTTCTCCCTTTGTGGTTCGAGAGCCTACCCCTTGGTTTCGGCAAGTCAGGAGTTCGCTGACGTCTCGCCCGTCCGATAAGGCCGTCGAACTCGCCTTGCTCCTTGCCGATCGGTTTACTAACCTAGCGATACCGATCAGAGATGCGCTTACTGCAAATCAACCTGTTATCTCTGATCGGAGCTATATTAGCAGCATGGTCTACCAGGCAGATGGAGACGACCCATCCCCAGCTGACATTGCATACATGCACAGGTTACTGCCACAACCGACTTCTATTATTCTGCTCGATGTGGAGCCAGAGGTCGCACTAGCTCGTGTCGATAAGCGAACTCTGTCAGGAAAGAGCGTGCGAGGGGCTCATGAGACGCTTGAGCAGCTCGCTACCCACCGGCAGCGCTTCTTATCTTTGACCTCTATCTTCCCACTTATGCATGTGCTGAACGCGCAAGTTGCACCCGACTTGCTGCACGATCAGGTATGGCAGGCTCTATTGAAGGACATGCCCACCTTGGGCGAGCTTGCATAATTTCCTACTCAGTCTCTAGCACCCGAGTGTTCCGTTCCTCAAAGCCCACACGCAGAACAGTCGCGGAGTGCCGGTGTAACAGCGCCGCCAGCTCGTACAAGAATGCCTCGTGCGAGAGGTGAGCTTTGGCCGCTTTGAGGGCGAAGCAGCGAAGCTGTCCGCTATGCCGCTCAGATTCAGGCCGCGCAATAGCTCCTGCAGTTCTTCCTGCCAATTCGTCGTCGGCGCTCCTGCCGAGGTGACGAGGAGGGTGCGGTTGCCTACCTCTTAGCATATCTCGCTCGTAGGCGGAGCGATCGGCAAAGTCACGGCTGCCATGAACGCGCAGAGCTTGATCTACCGCCTGCTTGAAGAGGTAGTGAGCTTGTTCGACGTCGCCGTTGTTATGCGCCTCGCCGGCGACGGTGGTGGTCGGCTGCATTCCGTAGTGCGCCATGAGCGCCCGGTAGCGGTCGGTAAAGTCAAGGCGACGGCGTGATCCAGCTGGCGCACCGCGGCGCTGAGTCGGTCTGTGCGATGCTGCTGCGGCACGCCGCCGATCTCGCACAGACACTGCTCCAAGTAGATCTCTTGCTCATGCTCAGGACCGTGCAGCGCACGCCAGGTCTTGATGTGGGCGTTGCAGCGTGCGCAATTGGGTGGGCTGGTAGCGCTAAGGATGGTGCAGGCAACGTAGTTCGAAGAGCGTTTTGGCCTGCACGGCGGGGTCGTCTTCGAGTTGGGCGACGATCGAAGGCCAGTCCTCGGCGAAGGGATCCTCCGGAACGGGTGCGATGGGTGCGTGGCCGTTTGAGTTGGCTGGGAAGCGCGCCGGCGTGTTCATACTTGCGCGCGGTTCGTTCACTCATCCCTGCACGAGCCGCCGACTGGACTTGTGTGCGGCCTTTCTGACGTTCTCGCAACAAGAGGTGTACCTCGGCGTCTTTCTTCACAGCGTCCCCTCCCCTTCTTGAAAGGAAAAGACGTTGTGATTCAGTCGTCGCCAACAAGGGTCTCCCCGGAGCGGTGACCGACAACTCTAGTTGTCGCCCAACAATTGCCTGCGAGGGGCCTGAGAGTCTCTTCTTTCCTCGTCTTCGGTTACTCTAAACTGCTTGGCTACAAAGTAGCAGATCCCACTTGGCTCTGCAGGGCATTGTCAGCACTATTCAGGATTCCCCCTAATTGCCCGGAAGGTCCGTGTGAAGAAGTAGGCAATGAGACCAGCTGTTATGACCCCAAACACCTGGCTCAGAGGAGGTTGGTGCAAATCAGGAAACAGGAAGACTGCGGCAAAGAATACTGCGATCGTGATCACTATGCCGAGGATATTTCGGGCCGCTATCCATGCCCTACGTACGCGTGCACTTCGCTGTTGTCGCTTTATGTCACCCTTTATTTCGTTCAAGATCACCTCAGGTGTCGTAATCTGAAAGTGGTCAATGGGACTAGTCACCCTAAAGAACACGAGGCGGCTTAGTCGAGTATCGGGCCTGATCGTGACTGGCGCTTGAGACAGGTTCGAAACGCTGATGTAGATTGGTGTTGGTTCATGTAGTCCCCAGCCAGGCTGAATTAAGCCTGCACCGATCACCATTCCGGAGACTTGCCGAGAATACCGTCCGAAGTGAAGAGCTCCCATATGCCGTGTCAGCTTGACACGCTGACGAGAACTAAATACCGCTTGCTCATTTGGTTTTATCGTATACTCGTCGTGCAAGCTCTTGAACTCGCGGCTTCTGCCGTCATAGTATGCATCAGGTACAAGCTCGTAGCCCATAGACTCTAAGCATCCCGCCGGATCCTCGAGTTCACCTTTTAGTACTGGTCTCAGCGTTTTGTTGTCCGTCTGAAGGACAAAAATACCTAGGTCGCCGATGTGTTCTTTGCCGGTTTGATCATATTTCTCTACTTCTACTTTAATCTCGGAGTCGGTCAGGAAGGACGCGGCGAAAGGAATACCCGCTTGCATAAGTGGCCTCCTGCGCTTACTGCCCTAAGCGCTGCTGTGGATCGACGAGGCTCGCGTGCCAGGCTGAGATGAGACGCATTCTGTTTGTGCAAATGGCTACACTCTCTCAACCCTAGAGGAGCGCGACCACAGTATACCCGAATAAACATGGAACCTGTTTTGCCTCAGCGCATGTCCAACAAGCCAGTGAATAGGTCCAGTTTTCCTAGCTTGTGATTTAACCCCGCACGGGGCCACGCCTTCAGATCGGCGTCGATACGTGCCAAACTGAGGGGTATGGATATTCTTACCACTCTTGCCAGCTTTCGCGCTGCAGCGTATGCCGCCTTCAGCCGGCGGCAGGATGCCTTGTTTGAACTGTGCGACACCCTGCTGACCACGGGGCCGGTGCCTTCGCTGCCACTGCTCAGCGTGCAGCCGCAGCATCAGCGCGGCTGGGGCAGCCTCTACGACGCGTTGGCGGCCGGCCAAGTCAGTAGCCGATCACTGGAGCAACTGCTCGCCACTCATCCCTTGGCGGGTGGTGAGCCCATCTATGCCGTGGATATCAGCGTCTGGCCGCGCTGCGACGCCGAGACCAGCCCGGAACGCGCGCTCTACTATCACGCCTCGCGTCATTCGGCAGGACAACCCATTGTCGCTGGCTGGGCGTACTCGTGGATCGCTCAGGTCGGCTTTGCCCGGGAGAGCTGGACGGCGCCTCTGCGGGTACGGCGGCTGCGCCCTCAAGAGAACAGCAATGTCGTGGCCGCCGAACAGATCAAGGCGTTTCTCCCCCACCTCCCGTCCGCTGATCCGCTGCCGTGGTTCCTCTTCGACGCGGGCTACGATCCCGTCCAACTCACCCAAGCGCTGGGAGACACTCCAGCCGCCATTCTGGTCCGCTTGCGGTCCGGGCGCTGCTTCTATGCCGACCCGAGGGCGCAGCCGCGCACTGGCCGGCCCCGCCGGCACGGCCACAAGTTCGCTTGTGACGCGCCAGCGACCTGGCTCCCGCCCGACGGCGACCTCACCAGCGAGGATACGCAGTATGGTTGGGTGCGCGTGCGGGCATGGACCGGGCTGCACCCTAAGACACATGGCCAGCATGCTCAGCGCGATGCGCGCGGTCGACGGCCGATTGTGCGCGGGACGCTGCTCTTGGTTGAGGTCTCGCGTTTGCCCCAGCAGACGCGCAAGCCGCAAGCGCTCTGGCTCTGGTGGCATACCCCCGACGATGCGGACTCCATCCCGCACTTGGATCGCGCCTGGCGTGCCTACGTGCGGCGCTTCGATGTCGAGCATACGTTCAGATTCCTCAAACAGACGCTCAATTGGACGCTCCCGCGGGTGCGCCACCCCGAACAAGCCGACCGCTGGACCTGGCTGGTCCTGCTCGCCTACACCCAACTGCGCCTCGCTCGTCCCTTGGCCAGCGACCAGCCGCTGCCGTGGCAACGTCCCCAGCCAGTTGGCCAACTCACCCCTGAGCGGGTCCGACGTGCGTTTTCGATCCTTATGCTCCGCCTGCCCATCCTGGCCTGCGCGCCAAAACCCTGTGGACGCTCCCCGGGCCGCCCTAAAGGCAAGCGCTCGGGCAGGGCAACGCGCTATCCGGCCATCACTAAGGCGCTCCTCAGCGCGTCCGACGCCGCCTAAATCCGACTACCAGCTCGACTTTCTCCTGGCAGCGACCGCTCCCCGAGTTCGTCGCTCGCCTCTTCATGGTTAAATCACAAACGTAGAGGCGGTTCCGAAACACTGGCGGGATGAAATAGCATGGCTGCATGGCCAGGATTCATCTCACGGACCGGCACTGGGCTTTCATCCAGCCGTTCCTGTCTCGACGGCTCGTTCGCGCCCGCCAAGAATGGCGGCGACAAGGTTGGCCTCACCAAGAAAGGGAAGGACGCGAAGTGGATGCTCGTCATTGACGGCACTGGAGTGCCATTGGGCTTCCACCTCGACAGTGCGCAGATCGCCGAAGTTCGGCTGGCCGAGCGGACCTTGGATACCGTGTCGGTCGCTCGCCCGACTCCGCTGTTTACGACTGCCAACTTACGCCGCGCGGCGCTAGCCGCGCGCTGCTGCTCGATCTTCCTGGCTTCTGGCAGTGTCCGGCGTCGCAGTCGATGTAACTGCTGCACGGTCCGTCGAACGCTGCGCAGCCGGGAACGGAAGGCGCTGCCCACGCAGGCGAGAGGGCGATTGCGTCCTTGGTGGCGGTGCTGGTAGCGCCGCACTGCAACCCCTGTGTGCCTTAGCCCCGAGAGACCTCCTCTCGATCGGCCAGCATCAAGTCATAACGACAAGCTAGCTGCGTTCATTGCGCACGGTTTGGTAGTGTGGCGCGTACGCGAACTGAGTGGCCACGACCGGGCATGTGGCGCAGCACAGCTGGAAGCCTGGGGCGAGTTGAGGGGTTGCGTCACGACCTGCGAAACCACGTGAGAAGCTGCCTGTATGCCTCACACTCGGTTGTCGATGTAAGCCAGGAAAATGCTGTGACTCGGCTAACAGGCTACGATAAAGGTGGCAGTGGGTATCATGCCCCCCTTAGGCCACGACGAGGTTCGCGCCCTCCAGGTGGGCCAAGCCGAGGTATGCGCCGTCCAGGCGTAGGTCAGTCACATTGCCAAATACACCTGTGATTATGCCGGGTTGGCGCACTCCTTCAGCTAGCCACGACACGCCAGTCAATATCACGCCCAATAACTCACTTTGCTTCCTGTCGAATGGTCCCCTGCGCTCGCTATGGTCCGTCTCTGCGTACAGCGCTCGCACCTATTGGGCGCTCGGCTTTGCCACAGGTATTTTGGCGAGCATGGGTGCGAAGTGCAACCAGACGACTCCACGTGGCCAGCGGCTGTGCGCCAATCATGTGGTGTGGAAGCTCCCAGTTGACAAACTTGACTTCTTCGCGGATAATGCCGCTTGACTATATTGTACGTCGCATGAGGGCTTCAACCTGCGTGCTCGAGTGGGAGTGAGGCAAGAGGTTCATGGCAGCATCACGGCAGGCGGCTCGTCACCGTGTTGGATGGCTCCACCGCGCCAGGGAGGCCACGCGGATGCGACTACGCGAGCTGCTTCTCTGGTACTGGGCATTGTCGCTTCCTGGTCGTCGTCAGGTGGTACGACCAGCTTACCTTCAGCCACTTGCCGGAGCACTGCTCGCGCTCATAGGCTTGCCGGTAGGCTTGCTGGGATTCCTGCCGCTCTCTGCTGGATTGATTCTCTCACTGAGCGGGCTTGTGCTCGTGAGTATCTCCTATCCAATCTCGCGGGTGTACCACTCTGAGTATCCAGGCAGATTCAACCCGCGCCTCGAGGAATACGTCGCGCGGCGTGTCAGCAGACTCTCCGAGGACCAGTTCATTCCCCAATTTACCGTGCGTGACCATTCTGACAAAGAAAAGATCCGCACACTCAATCGCCAGGTGCGCCGGGCGCTTCGCGTCGAGCTGCTGCGGTTGAAGCTGAGCGAGCGTACCATGCCAATGCCCGTCTGTGGCGTGTTGGTTGTCGGACCAAAGCAATCAAACAAGACAGACTCTCTCTGGCATGCCATGGCACATGAGCTCAAAGGATGGACCTTTGTCCAGTGGCCACACCACATGGATCACCCGGCTAATCTTGCTCGCAGCATTGGCCATCGTGTCGTGCTCTGGGTAGATGACTTGCATGACTTCGCCCACCCTGGGGAAGCCGCGGCACTCACCCAGTTTGTCCAGCAACTGCGCGACCAGGGACAGCAAACCATCGTGCTTTCGACCTGTCGAGACGGGCAAGATCTGCAAGAGACGGAACACTATTTCCGCCCGTTGATGCGCCAGTTGCAACGAGTGGTCACAAAGGAGACGCTGTCATTAGTGCAGCAGCTCGAGGATATGAGGAAGGAGTACGAGAAACTGCCTGGAAGCCAGAAGAGCGTGCTCGACGCGATGGATTGGCTGAAGTCGGTGCGGGTGCTCACCTTCCCCTACGAAGTCCTCGAAGTGTTGAATCCTAATTTTCCGCACCTTGGCGGGAATCCAGATGGCCAGCCAGGATGGGAGGACACGATAAGCGCGCTGAGCCAGCAGCAGGCCAGGTTTGTTCGCTCTGAACAGCGTGCCGACGCGCAGACGCGTCTTGATGAAGGGTCATACAACTTTATTGATTGGCTGCGCTACAACCTGTTCAGTAACCTCCCACGCCCCGACAAAGTGGTCGTGCCCGTACGAATCCACTATCTCGATCTTGAAAGCTTGCGGTCCAAGAGTGCACGTGGCATCACAGCGACCCTGGAGCAGAATCCTGAAACGGTCATTCAAGCACTCGCGGCGCACGCAGCCGCGACGGAAACGCTCATTCTGCTTGGTGACGCCTACCTGAACCATCTTGGAGAGGATCTCGACAACGCTGGCGAGCTCGCGATCAGATGCTATCAGGCCGCACTCCAACGGCTCGACACTGATACTGCGGGTCCGAGATGTCCAGGAGCCTGGGCAGCAGCACTGATTGGCAAAGGAACCGCCGAGTTGCGTGAGGGCCAGGCGCAACTTGCGGATGCCGATTTCAAGCAGGTGACCGAGAGCACAATGCCGAAGACGCCGGGGATTCCCGCGACGCTGCTCGCGCGTGCCTGGCATGGCCGTGGCGATGCGATCCATGCGCTGGCTGTGCAGGCCACAGGCGACGAGATGACAAAGTACCTGGAGACTGCGGCTGAGTGCTACGAGCATGCGGCACAAACCCTTTCACGGAGTGACCCACTGTGGGGTGAGACCACGCTCGATCGCGCCAATGTGCTCTATGAGCTCGCGGAAGCCGCGGCGAGGCGGAATGAGCAACAGCTCGCCAGCAGACCAGCTCCGCAGCTCGCGGGCGCAGCAAGTCAACCGCCCCCCGACGCCTCTCTTCAGAGGACACATCCGCTTGCCGAGATAGCCGACGCGCAGCGCGCCTACCAGGAAGCGCAAGCGGCATACCCACAACTGGTCGCTCCCGCCGTATGGGCAGAGATACAGCGTCGTCAAGGCGACCTTTGCCTGATGGAGGCGAGGTGTTTCCTGCCTGCAAGCACGCAGTTGCCCCAACCTGCAGCTGGCAATCCCGACGTCGTAGTCAACCCAGCCGCGGATCCGACTAAAGCGCTCGAGTTGGCGAAGAAAGCACGCAGCTACTTTGTCGCGGCACGGAGCGTGTTCGCCCCGGCTTACTTGCCGGTGAGTTGGTCACGGACACAGCTTGGGCTGGCGCGTGCCTTACTGATTATCGCGCCAGCGGCGGAATCGCAAGCGTGGGATCTCTATGCACTGTGTCTGGAGACTACCAAGGCAGCATCTGCTATGGTTTCTACGCTCGCGCAGGCGCCATTTGACTGGGTGGAACTTCAGCTGCTGGGCGCTGAGGCCGAGATTGGCCGCGCCCCTCTTGATGAGGGTGGCGCCCGACCGCACTATACAGAAGCAGTCTCGATTCTCAACGAGACCGATAGGGCGCTCACCGCTTTTCTGCAGATTCCGGGAAATACAGGATGGGAGCGCATGAAGAGTCAGGCGAATAGGGTGAAATCGCTACGCCGGCGTCTCGACGACATCAGGAGCGCCAGCTGATTTCGCAGTGCGAGCAGTGGAGCGAGCCATGTAGGGCATCCGGAGAATGAGCCGAATCGCTTCGTGCGCGACGCTGTACTCGGCTGCCAGCCATCGGGCTGCTCCGGCCCCTGCTGGCACGCGCTGAAGCGATAACCGCCATGTTCGGCAGTCTTCGAGTACTACGCCCCTTCGCTACACTCGGGGCCTCTCAACGCTTCTCATGAGGATGTCAGTTCCATTCAACGCCTCGCGTGAGGACGAGATACGACATCAACACAGCGCGAATCTCCTCGAGTTCCTCGGCGTTCAGTCCTGCCCACGCTCGATCCAGCCCTGGAATCTCGACCACATACGCATCCATTGCTGCGCCGATGGTCGGATGCCCTTGTGCGCGGCTCAGGTTCATGACTTCCTGTGGGTCACACGAGTCGGTCCAATAGTTCCATTCATCCACAATCCCTGGCAGCGCCATGCTAGCCCCTCGTCTCTAGCGTCTTCGGCTTCGGTCAAACGAGAGGCGGTCGCCAAGCTTCGAGGTTCGTGCTCGGCTACGCACTGCGCCGCCGTCCAGCCCGCGCCTCACACTCTGCATGTTGACGATGCGTCGGATAGCCTCGTGCGAGACACCGTACTCTGCTGCGATACGGCGGAGCGACTCAAATCTGGCTCGCTGCTGAATCTCCGGCCACAGTTCTGGAGGCAGTCGAGACCATCTAACGGCGTTGGATACACCACGCTTTGTAAGGATGGGCTGTACCGGAGAATAGGCTGGAACGTCAGGCGCGGCCTGGGCTGAGCCAGTGCTCGGAACTGTATCGAACTCGCGGCATGGTACCCCAGCGGAGCCTCTTCACCTTGTGTGACAAGCAGGAGACGCCACTATGACGAGCTGCTCGCGAATAGGTGCAGGTGAAGCTGCAGATCACGGCTTAGTAGGCGAGACCACGCCACGAGATGGGGGTTGGCATATTCAGCGACATCTGGCATGATAGCGAGGAGGACGGGCATCATCGGTCCCGGTGATTCTGGTAGCGCTGTGGGGCTGTCTTGGATGGGTTCCCATCGAATGTAGTGTGTCGGGATGACGTGCGGAGCACCGCACGGAGGATCTAAGCGCATCGCAGGTAGCTGCCGAAGGATACCCCCCGATGAGTGAGTTCCCCCCCGCGCTTGGGGGTTCTGATGGTGCGCCGCCATTGGAGCCGCGTGGTGGCGCGCCGGAAATGGAGCCGGCGGCAATGCCCGCAGCTCCGGCGGCGGAGACCGACACCAGGCTGGATCTGGCAGCGGGAAACCGACAAGATGCGAGGCGGCCGAACGCGACGCAAGGAGGACCGCCGAGCGCTGGCAGACTGTGGCTCGCCTGGTTACGACTGCGCCAGCGACAGCAAGCGACGGCAGCGCTGCTCAGTGCACTCGTCGTTCTGCTGGTCGTCTCGGCCCTGCTGGGTGCGGTAGTTGGCAGTGGCAGGTTTGCCGCCGCCCTGTCTTCTGCTGCCCTGTCTCCCGCTGCGGCAGGCAGTCCACCACCACTACGCCTGCAGCCAACCCCTGTCGGGACCACCACCATTGCTCAGGAAAATGGCTACCCCGGCACGACCGACTGGATGGTACCCCCTGCTCAGAGATCGACTACGCAGATCCAGGCCTATTTGAGCGCGACCTCGGTGCGGCCGGGGGCCGTGCTCAGCGTATTCGTGAGCGTGCAGACCGCGGATACCCCCTTCAGCATCGACGTCTTCCGTCTGGGGTGGTACGGAGGCAAGGGCGCGCGGCGGCTGTTCTCGACCGCCCCCCTCGTCGGCGAGGCCCAGGGCTACTACGACCCAGCGCGTGGCAAGCTGGTGAACTGCGTCTCCTGCTACGTGGACGGCCGGTTGGGGCTCATCGAGGCCAACTGGCAGTCCTCGTACCAGTTGACGATCCCCAGCGACTGGCTCACCGGCGTCTACCTGGCAAAGGTCACTGATGCGCACGGGTTCCAGACCTGGGCGACGTTTGACGTCCTGGGCCATGACCACGCGACCTACGTCATGGTGACGAGCGACACCACCGTGGCAGCGTACAACGAGTGGGGTGGCGCCAGTCTCTATCTGTGGCGCCTGCAAGGTGGGCTGGGGGGACACGCACGCAAAGTCTCGCTGGATCGTCCAATCGCCGGTTGGGGCGACGAGCAGGGGCTGGCGTACGAGCTCGGCGGCATCCGCTGGCTCGAGCGCAACGGCTACGACGTCGCCTACATCAGTAGTGTGGATCTGCACGAGCACCCAGAGCAGTTACTCAACCATCGGGCGTATCTGGTCTTTGGCCACGATGAGTACTGGTCGGCGGCGATGCGCGACGGGGTCGAGCAGGCGCGCGATGCCGGTGTTGGCCTCGGCTTCTTCGGGGGCAACATCGGCTACTGGCAGATTCGTTTCGAGCCGGACAGCCATGGTGAGCCCAACCGCACAATTGTCAACTACAAAGAGGCGTACCTCGACCCACTGCTGGCGAGCGACAGGGCGCACGTGACGACGCAGTGGCGTGACCCGATCGTCGGACGACCAGAGAACGCACTCATCGGCGTTATGTACGCCGGTTTCGCCACGCAGCCGCGCGGGTTCGCCTGGCGCATGGGCGACGATAGCGCCTCACCGTTGCTCCATGCGACGGGATTAATGCTAGGACAGGCGTACGGCTGCGATCTGGTGGGCTACGAGTGGGATAGCGTCTATGCAAACGGGCGCTCACCATCTGGGCTGCGGGTGCTCAGCACCTCGCCGACGCTGGCGAAGACGGGGATACGCAGCCTCAGCAATACGACCTACTATGTCGCACGTTCCGGCGCACTGGTCTTCGCGGCCGGGACGATTGACTGGCCCTACGCGCTGGACGACGTGCGGCTCGTCGACAATCCCGAGTGCGTCGGCCGAACGCAGCCGGTGCCTGAGCTGCAGGCGCTTACCGCCCACGTGATGGCCGCGCTCGCCCCGGCGCCTCACGCCCTCACTCCCACGCCGCGCCACGCGTGAGGTGGAGATACGACATCAGCACATCGCGGGCGCCCTCCAGCTCTTCGGCGTTCAGTCCCGCCCATGCACGATCCAGCCCCGAGATCTCGACCGCATAGGCGCCTATCGCCACGCCGATGGTCGCATGTCCTTGTGCGCGGCTCAGATTCATGATTTCCTGTGGGTCACACGAGTCGGTCCAATAGTTCCATTCATCCACAATCCCTGGCAGCGCCATGCTGGTCCTCATCTCTAACGTCTTCCCATGTTTTGGAGAGCGTCGCGGGGGCTTATCGTATTTGGATATTATGCTCCGCCAGGCGCTGCGCCGCCGATCAGCACGTCGACTCTCGTTCATGTTCACAATTCGTCGGATGGCTTCATGGGAGACACCATAGTCCTCCGCAAGCTGGCGGAGCGACTCGTGTTTGGTTCGCTGCTGAATCTCCGGCCAGATATCTGGAGGAAGCCGATACCATCTCACAGTGCTCGGTACAGTGCGTTTCGAGAGGATGGCACACACGGGGAAATAGGTGGGAACTTCAGGCGCTGCCTGGGCTGAGCCAGTACTTGGCACTGTATCGCACTCGCGGCATGGTACCCCACCAAACACGCGCTCATCACACGTGCGCATGCCCATAGCAGAGCACACGTGAGCCGATGGGCGGAATGAACTGCCTAACGGCGATTTGTGCCGACTTTTTCAATGTGGTCGAGCGCTGCTGAGTCCAGACGACTCCTTCTGGTCTACCAGGACGACTGTGCGATCCATACTCACCCTTGCCTGGGCTATGATCTGGCGGAGGAAGGGGCTGCCGATGAAGACTCCCGCCGCCGGTGACGATCAGCAGGACGCGGTCTTTGGCGCAGTGGACGATGCCGAATGGCGCATCCACTTTCACGTCGCAGCGCGCAACGGCGAAGCCGCCTTGCTCGGGTTCTTGGGCTAGCAGGCCTAGGCGGAGCTTCCTGCGGGCCAAGCCGCCATAGTGGCGCTCGACAACATGGGCGAGAGCACAGGAGCCATCGGCTGCGCGAACGGTGGCGACAGAACGCCGACCAGCTGCAGCCCTTCTGCTTGCCTGCCTGCTTGTTGCCTGCCAACGCTGGTGGAATGCCCCAGGGCGGCGCCAGCAGGCGACCACAACCCTCCTGGCTGGCCCCACCATCTCCTTCCATGCGACTGATGGGTCAGCCGGCGCCTTGGTCCAGAACTCTTGCGGGCAGCTTGGTCAGTTGTCGGCCCGTGACAACCTGCTGGCGCCATGCAGCGACCACTCATGACGCTGGCCTGCTCTTGCGCGGTCGCGCGCCCTGTGCTATACTTAGCTTTGCCCACGGGGACGTAGCTCAGTTGGGAGAGCGCGACAATCGCACTGTCGAGGTCAGGGGTTCGAGCCCCCTCGTCTCCACCGAGAAACACAGAAGACAACGGCTGGATGAGCTTCCACTCGATCCAGCCGTTTGTAGAGACCCTCAGGCAGTCCGTGGAACTGCGTGGCGACTCCGCTGAGACACACGGTGAGGCTGGGGCGCCACGCGCAGCGCGCACTCAGGCGGGTCATGGGCGCAGCGGCTCCTCTGCAAGGTGTTCTGAAGGTCGTTCCGATCGCGGCGCACACGCCAACAACCCCGCCTCCGCGAAGTCGGCGAGCAGGCGCCTCACCGCAGCCGCAAGGTGGCTCTCCTGTGGCGCCAAGCCAGCGACTTCATCGGTGATGGCCTCGGCGCTCAACGCGCCGTCACAGTAATCCCACACGAGGGAGCCGAGCGCATCCAGCACATGACCAGCGTCGGTGTCCGGATCAAAGAGGAGACAGGCGCCATCGGGCAGCACATGCGTCTCGATGTCGGCCCTGCGGATGGGAAATGTGTGTACCATACGAACCTCTTGAGGTGCGGATGCGGAGTGCTGGCCATGTAGAGCACGCCATCATGATACCCGATACGCTCCACGACGCGTCACGATGGCGCTTACACGGCGTAGCTCAGAGCGCGTGGGCGGATATGGGCGTCGGATATGGGCGCCGCTGCGCCTACTACACGTCCGGGGCGTGCTTATCGATGGTGATGTTATGGTTACAGGATTGGATGACCGTGTACGTATCCGTAGTCCCCTGTTTCTGCAGCAAGCTGCCCGTCACCGTATAGGTGTTGTCACCTGACGCGCAGTATTTCAGATGAACCAGTACCAGCAGGCACTTCGTGTCTGTGATGGTAAAAATTGCTGGCAGCGCGTCAGTATGTGTCCCTGGCGGCAGTTCACTTAGCGCATGCGGATGGCACTCGAAGTTCTTTGGAGCAAGCGCCCATTGCGTAACGGCGGAGCTTGGGCTCTGATACCTGAATGGCGCGGAGGTCGGACACGAACTAGCAGTGCTATCATGAATGGTCGGGCTTACATCCACCTTGTAGGTTCCTGGCAGCACGTTGAGGAACCGAATCCAAAGATACATGCTTGAGTTACCATTGAAGGTATCTGTGGTGACGAAATTAGCTTCATTGGTGTGGGTTGTGCACACCGCGCATGGATCGCCTGGGGAGCCATGTATAATCCAGGCAATCTGGTCGAGCGGGTTCAACTCCTTGCGCCCCGTCAGCGCCGCAGCGCCGGCACCGACGCCTGCCGTAGCGGCGACAGCCGCAGACCCAATGACCGCCGCTTTCAAGAGATTGCGGCGGCTCTGACTCACCGATCGCACTTCCTGCGTGTCTTGGTCTGCTGCTTTGCGCTCGCCTGTGGTGTCGTCAGACATCGTCTGTTCTCCTGTCTGTTTGGTCATGAAACAGACTCTCTGACCCAAGATAATTGCGCTGCCAGAACGGCGATAGCGGCGCGCTGCCAAGAACGCGCCGATGATACTGCGGGCGCGCGGGCTTGTCAAGAACTTCATTGCCAGCTAGTACGAAAGCCTGTTATCCTTTCCCCGAGGGCGTTACACAACTCCTTGCCGTCGCAGACGTGAGCAAGGGCGAAGCGAGCAGACACACGCCGCTATCTACAACCACGTCGCCGGATGTGCTAGTCCCTCTTCTGTGATGTTGGGTACGCTGTCTGCAGGTCGGAGCCGGCGAAAGGAGGCTTCAGCATGAGCAAGGCGCGCCCAGCTCCCCCAACGGTGGCCTTCATCGACGACTATCGACGACTACTGCGCGCGGTATCGCGACCTGTTCGTGACCTGTTCGCGACCTGTGCGGGAACGTGCGGCATGTTGAGCAGTTCACTGCCCTGCATCTGGGCCTCCTGGCTGAGACACGTCGCAAGACCCGGCCGCGGCTGGGCAAGACTGTCCACACCGATGCGCAGGCCGTGCATCACTTTCTGGCCCATGCCGAATGGTCGGTGGAAGCGCTGCGGCCGCGACGGCTGGAGCTGCTGCGCCAGGCGCTTGGCCAGACCCCCTTCATCCTTCTCCATCCTGTGCATCGACGAGACGGGTGATCGCAAGAAGGGGCACACCACCGACGACGTCGCCAGCCAAGTCCATCGGCAACCGGCAGGCGCTGGCCAAGGGGAGCGTCGCGGTCACTGCGTACGGCGTGCTGGGCGCCACCACGTTCGGAGCTGCTCTTGCGCCACGTCACACCCCAGACCCGCCTCAAAGCGGGCGCTGGGTACCAGACCAAGCCGCACCTGGCCGTTGCGCTCAGCGAGGAGGTGCTGCGCTCGGGCTGGCGCTTCCGCGTCGTCTTGGCCGCTCGTCTCTCCGGCGACAGCGGCCCCTTCATCAGCGCGTTACACCGCCTGGGCTTGCGGTAGGTGGTGGCCATCCACTCGCATCACGGCGTCTGGATGCTGCCGGGCCAGCGCATCCGGCGCATCCGGCGCATCCGCTGGCGGCCCTTCGAGCGCGTCTTCACCGCTGGGACCAGCCACGAGCGCTGCATTCGCGCGACCATCTTCGGCACGCGCCGGACCGTGCGCTCCGAGCAGATCACCACCGACCCGTGCGACCCTGCCGCCAGAGACCACCTGGGATCTCATGACCAATCAGCCGGGCAAGAGCGAAGACATGGTGGGCAACACCGCCGGCTTGCGGACGTGGATCGAGTACGGCTTTAAACAGGCCAAGGACGATCTGGGCTGGGCCGACGAGCGGGTGACCGAGTACGACGCCATCGCGCGCTGGTGGGAACTGGTCAGGAGCGCCTCCACCTGGGTGCGCCTGCAGACTGCCGACGTTGCGGCGCTCGCCCATCTTGCTCCCCCGCCTGATGCGTCGTCCACCGCTCCCCAGCCGTCCCTGCCAGGCGCCGTGGGCCCACTCGAAACCCATCCTGCCTGGGACATGCGCACTGGCTGGAAGCATCACCTCAACACCTGGCGACGGCTCCTGCAGCCCTACGTCTGTTCCTGACGTCTGTTCCTGACGTCTGTTCCTGTCTGCTCTTGCCCTGGTCTCGCCCTGGTCTCGCCCTGGTCCCGCCCTGGTCCCGCTCCCACACGCGCAAGCGGTCCAGACCGGTCTCGCCGCGCTCGGCAGCTTGGTCAACACCTTCCGCTTGGCTCTCCCAACATGACAGAAGAGGGACTAGGCGCGGGGAGGGAGAAGGTGATGCAGGATGAGCCCTCGCCCCTCCGACGGCTCAACGAAACCGGCTGCCCAATGCACTCGGGCAGCCGGTGAACTATGAAGGGACTTCAAACGCATAGCGCGTCGACTTAGAAGCCGCCTGTCCCGTTGGGTGTACCAAGGCCCGTGGGGCCATCCCACCCCGTCGTCGCGTTGCACAGCAGGCTGCCGCAGGTACCGTTGCGGCCGCTGGTGACGTCGAACAGGTTGCTAGTGTGGCTGTAGGGATAGGAGCCGTAGGTGACGCTGCTGGCGTTCGCGGCCAGCCCGTACACGCTGGCGATGATCGGGGAGGCGACGCTGGTCCCGCCAAAGACGACCCAACCGGCCGTGCCATACGTGTCATAGACGTCCACGCCCGTGTTCGGATCCGCCACGGCCGAGACGTCCGCCACGGCTCGATTCGCGCAGACCGAGGTGATGTTGCTGTTGCTGGTCTGCCAGCTGGGTTGGGCCACCAGCGCGCTGCAGCCACTCCCAGCGCCGCTCCAGGCAGTCTCGCTCCAGCCGCGGCTGGCGCCCGAGCGCGTCAGGCTCGTCCCGCCGACCGCGGTCACATACTGCAGGTCCGCGGGGAACTGGACGCCGAACCCACTATCACCCGAGCTGGCGGTCACGGCGACGCCAGGATGGTTGTAGTGTGACGCAAAGCTGAGCGCCTGGCTGGACTCGCTGGCGCCATAGCTGTTGCTGATGGCATTGGCGCCCAGCCGGGCGGCGGTGTCTACCGCGGCGGCGAGGTCGGCAAAGCTGTTGCTGTTGCCTTCGACCAGCAGGATGTGGCAGTTGGGGCAGATTGCGCTGACCATGTCCACGTCGAGCGAGATCTCTTGGGCCCAGCCCACATTCCCAGCTGGATAACTGCTGCCGCCGTTCTGATCCACCTTGCGAAAGCAGCCGTTGGCGGTGGTGCAGGCGGACAGACCGTTCGTTGATCGATAGACCCCCAGATCGGCTTCAGCCGAGGGATCATCAAAGGCGTCGACGATCGCTATGGTCTGGCCCGCGCCGGCCGTCGCGGAGGGGAGGCCGTACGCTGCTTGCAAGTCGCAGGGCGTGTAGCCGCCATGGCTCGTACAGCCGCCAGGGGGCGGCGTGGGTGTGGGCGTGGGACCTGGTGGCGTCGGCGTGGGAGCTGAGCTCGTTGGGGTTGGAGTGGGATGTCTCTTATTCGGACCGATCCGCATGATGGCATGGCAGCGCGCGGCGTGAGCTGGAACCGGCCCACAGGCGTGCTTGAATGAGGCTGGTGCGGGATTCGGGACAGCGCCGGCCTCTGAGCCGGTATTGAGCGCCATACTCAACATGAGAAGGGCGACGATGGCGACGGCGCCACCAAGGACAAATATGAGGCGACGCGAACTCATAGGGTACCTCCTGCTCAAAAACGGCGGCCGATCACAACGTCGGCTGCTCCCCAGATCAATGACGAGCCGCTGACTCACCTGCACGACGGGCGGTCGGTGGCGCTCTGGGCGGAAGTTGTGCTACGAGGACCGGCGCCTCCTTCCTAGCGGATCCCGTTCACGGGAGTCCCACCTGACTGTCGATGACAAGACACGGCTGGGAAGGGTTGCTTTGGTAGGTCGCACCCACAACGATCTCGGTCCGGATCTCGGCCCGTTGGAGGCATCACGCGCGGCAGCTGGCGAAGGACCGAGGAGGCAGTGGGGAGCTACAAGACAGTATACTGATTCCTGCGCTGACGTCAAGAGCGCCATCGCGGCGATGGCGCTCGGCGATGAGGCTAAGGGAGGATGGTGGAGGAACCGGCGCCTGCTGAGCACAGAGGGCAGAGGTCATGGGAGGCCTCCTGGTCGCGGGAGCACGCCGCGCTCAGGACCCATCCGACTCTCCTTTCCTCAGGTTCGGAAACGCCCTCTTCTCCGTCAAAAGACCCCGCCCGTCGGGGCTGGGGATGAATGGCGCGGCTTGCTCGCCGTGCGCTCGACCGCCCAGCTACCGCAGGGCCGGCGGAACTATACGCTTGCGGAGGTGGCTTCGGGCCACGACATGATGGTGTCAGACTGGCGAGGCGTGCCTCCTCAGCGGTCATCAGCCCAGGAATCCCCTGGCTTTAGCCAGGGGGAGGGTCAAGGACGTGAAATGAATGAGAAGAATTGAAAGGGGAAACGCGAGGATGACCACTCGCACGCCCCATGCACGTAATATGAGTGACTACGATGTGGGCCTTCGTCGCCCGCTTCTTGACGATGTTGCCCCAGAGCGCGGGGCGCTGGCGCTGGTTGCGGAGATGCCTTCCGATCCGGATCGTGTGTGTCAACATGCCCGCTACCAGGGCGTGTTGGCAAATAGCCCTGCAGTGAGGTTGAGCCAGATCATACAATGGGGTATCCGACGCTCCGGCGGGGGAAGAAACGATCCAGTCCATGCGCTGAGAGCGAGTAGCCATGCCAGACATCGCACGCATGCTCGACAAACTGGAGCGGCTGCGCGACGCCGACCGGGGCCTCTCAGTGTATGGCGCCCGCCAGCATTGGTACCGCTTAGGCCCGCCTCTGGCAGACGATGAGCTGCGGCGCTTCGAACGCCTGCACCGGATAAGCCTGCCCGTCGAGTACCGGGCCTTCCTGCTGCAGGCGGGCAATGGCGGGGCTGGGCCGTACGCTGGGCTGTTGCCCTTGGAGGCGGCGCTCATTAGCGCGGAGGAGGGCTTCCTAGCGCGACCGTTCCCGTACCGGCACTGGTGGAATGGCGTCAGCCCACCCAACTGGTGGGAGTTGCCGAACGCCCACGCACTCGACACGCACACAGCCCCACACCACGCCGACTACTCGGCAGATGTGCGCGTGCAGGGGACACTGCGCCTGGCTCATGAGGGCTGCGGCTACTATTGCCTCCTGGTGGTCAGCGGAGCCGAACGCGGCCACGTCTGGGGGGACGAGCGCGCCGGCGATGGCGGCATCATGCCCTTGCCCTATCGCCCGGGGCCCTACCAGATCGAGGGGTCGTCGCTGCTTCCCATCAGCGGCGCGACGGCGCGCATGACGTTCCTGGAGTGGTATGCGGACTGGCTCGACACGAGTCTGCAGCGCCCTCTCACCAAGACGCCGCCCGGCGATGGATAGCTGAAGCGCGCCCTGCTGGGCCTAGAGCCAGAGGCGGATGGCGGCTATGGTCACCATCGCCAGGTAATTGACTGCGCGCTTCTCATAGCGCGTGGCCACGCGACGGAACTGCTTGAGTCGGTTGATCAGCCGCTCGACGCGGTTGCGCTCACGGTACACCGCGCGATCGAAGGGCCCCGATTGCACTCGTTGCGCTTATGCGAAATCGTATGACGGATGCCGTGGTGGCGCAGCCAGTTGCGGATGCGCCGACTGCTGTAGCCGTTGTCGCCGATCACGCGCTGCGGCCGAAGGCTTCGCCTGCTTGCCCACCGCGAGGTCCAGCAGCATGTTGGTGAGCGCGCACGATCGTGCTGTCAACGAAGTGCGCCGACCAGTCCAGCTGTCCGTGGCGATCTGCTCGCTGTTGCAGCGCCGCTTGGATGCGTGCCCAGATGCCAGCGCGCCGCCAGCGATAGAAGCGGCTGGAGACGGTGTGCCACGCGCCGTACTGTGCTGGCAAGTCGCGCCAGGGAGCTCCCGTCGCCAGGATCCAGAGGATCCCATTGAGGATGCGTCGATGCGGATGCGAGGGCCGCCCGACTCGGGGTTTCTGCGGTGGAAGCAAAGGAGCTAGCTGGAGCCATTGCGCATCAGTGAGTTCATGTCTACCCATACTCCTCAGCTTACGCTGGTTTGCGGACAGGCCCTAGTTGGAAGCGAGCGCCTTTGTCCTTCCCAACTGCCGGGGTAAAAGCGCATTTCATCAAGGCTTACCGCAACTGCGTAATCGACTGAAGAATTTACCGTGCAGCGCCGCCTTCGAGTTCAGGTCAGTGGCAGGGGCGCTGTCGTCGGGCTGACCAAGTGCATGAGAATCCAGCGTCGCGCTACTGACCACATTCACCACAGACGCATAGTTTCCAATCTCTAGCGAACTATGGATTGGTTCGTACCACTCACGCTGTCGCCAGCGCGAGCCGTACGGGCCGAACTACGCGGCCTCTATCCCATTGTGGCAAGCCACCTTTGGGACTACTTGCTTGCTGATCCACATTCCGCGCTGAAGGGTGTTTACCTCGTCCGTCGCCTACCTGCTTGACGTTCTCCAGGGCCGCTGCGGTCTCCCGCTGCCGCACCCGTCCGGCTTTGCACCGCAAGCAACGGAGTCACTGGCACTGGCGCGAAATGGTCTCAACGCAGACCGTTGTAGTCTACCCGACCGCGTAGGGATGGTCAAGGATAGGCAAGGACAGACGATGCTTCTTACGAGCGCTTCTAATACCTGTCCACACATGGGAAATTCATCACTCTGGCGAGAGTGCGCACAGATCACTCTCGAGTGGCGCCTCTTTGAGTTATGGATACGCGGGAACTAGGTATACGCGGCAGCGCACACCTGATCAACCCTTCTGACACTCCCCATCGCTCACGCTTGGGGGTTCTCAGGCGACGCATGTGGCGCCCCACTACGTTGACGCCTGACGGCGGTGTCCCCGCCGACCGCAAGGGGCGCCGTACGACTTCAAAGAGGCGGCAATGAGAGTACCTTGCAGGGGAGTCTTCTCGCACAACAAGGAGAAAACGGAAGGCGCTCTCCCCACGACTGCAGTCGGGGCCTGCGCGCCAAAAGAAAAGGTCATTAACGCTCAAGGAACTCTCGACTTGACACTCCCCCGCATGAATGCGGGAGATGCTCAGGCTACGCATGCGGCAACCCACTACGTTGGCGCCTGACGGACCTGCCCGGCCCGAGTCGTACGGGGGAGCGTCCGAAGAGGCTCCGTTGAAGCGACCGTACAGAGGCAGTAGAGCCCATAGAACGGATGATCGTCCAGCAGGGGAGCCATTCTTCCCCCGACTCAAGCCCAGGGCTTTCTGCGCCATTCTGTAAATCCAGACTTGAGTTCCTGATTCCGCCATCCTGACGAACTTGCATCAGATGATCCTGTCCCGCCGCGCTTGACAGGCGAGGGGCCAACAGGCATCATGGGCGCGTGCTTCGTGATGAGGATACCCAAATGGCAGAGTTCGCTCCTGAAGACCTAAGTTCCCCCAATATGCAAGCGCGCAGCCACGCGGACAGACTGTCGGCGCTTTCGACGCGTGGACGCACAGCGTGCCTTGTCGGCAAGCATACCCTCAATCTCGTCATCAGCGTTATCACCTTGGCGTTACTCTCTCCACTGCTGCTCATCATCGGCCTTGCGATTGTCCTGCTCGACGGCCATCCCGTCTTGAACCGCCGCGAAGTTATTGGTCTCTGCGGAGGGCCGTTCTTCATACTCAAGTTCCGCACCATGCGCTCGGGAGCAGAGAAGATGCTCCTGGAGGACCCAGACCTCCATGGCCTCTACCGCCTGCAGAACTACATACTACGCGCAGGCGCACGCGTGACATGGTTTGGTCGCTTCCTGCGCGAGGACAGCCTGGATGAGCTTCCGCACCTGTGGAACATCATTCGCGGCGAGATGTCATTGGTTGGACCGCAGTGCGTGCCGGAGTTAGAATTTGGCGATTTTGCTCCACTGCGCCAGACCATGTCGCCTGGTCGCACCAGACTCTGGCAGGGAAGTGGCCACGCTGATCGCACGTGCGCTGACTGGATTCGCCTGGACCGTGAAGATATCCTTCGCAGTTCGTTTTGGATAGATGTTGGCATCATTTTGCGTACTCTACCCGCCGTCGCGCGGGGGATCGGCGCCTACTAACGTGAAGGCGGAAAAACCCGTGCGGGGTTGTCGAATCGCGCGTGTCCACGAGTACTGGGTAACCGTGCTTGGTGGTGAGCGCATTTTCCAGGGGTTGGCCCCCTTGTTTCCTGACGCCGATACCGATATCTTCATGCGCGATCCGCAGGTCGAGACACCACCAAAGCTAGCGCAGCTGCGCTCGACCTATCTCCAGCGCCCTCTATTTGGCGCACGTCACTTTCGAGCGCTGCTCCCTCTTTATCCCAGCGCTGCGCGCCGCCTTGACCTACGCGGCTATGATCTCGTCATCAACAGCGGCAGTGACTTCTGTCACGCTGCGCGTACCGATGGCGCCCATCTGTGCTGTTGCCGTTCCCCTCTCCGCTCTGCCTGGAACGTGTGTGAGGCCACACTGGCCCTGCAGCTCGCGGGGATACGCCGGGCGCTGGTCGCCGCAATGTTCGACCGCGTGCGCCGTGCGTACCTCGTGGCGGCCCGCCGCGTCACGCGTTTTGTCGCGCATTCCGAGACCGTACGCCAGCGTATCGCCACCTCTTGCGGGCGACCGAACACGATCGTGCGTCCATGTATCGATATGCAGCGCTTTCGACCCGCCGCGGACCAGGGCGACACGTTTCGCGGAAGGGTGAGCGAGGACGATATCGGGATGGCGGCGCTTGAAGCGCAGGCGGCAGGCGGGCTAGTAATCGCGTATCGCGCTGGGGGCGCGCTTGAGACAGTCATCCACGGCCGGAACGGAATCTTGTTTCATGAGCAGTCGGTCGAGCGCCTCGAGGACGCTCCATGCGCGTTTACTCCTGATGAGTTCGCAAGCGACCCCATTCGCGCGCATGCTGAGGTATTTAGCGAACCTGAGTTCCGCCTGCGTATCCTCGATGTTGTGCGCGAGATCGGCTCGGCGCCTCATCAGGTTTCTGATCTCCTCAGGCGTGACCCCTCCACCAAAGCAAGCGCCTCCGAACCCGCACAGCAAGATGGACAATCAGGCTCAGCGTGGCGGCGATGGCGAAGACACCAAGACGACAGCGGTGGCGGTTACGCAGATAACACAGAGTGGCGGCGCGGAGCGGATCAAGAGGTAGCCAAGTGGTGAAACGTATCCCTCGAGGCCCCGGCTCACCATTGCACGAGGCGCTAGCCCTCGTACTGCGCTGGTTCGTGCTCTTGCTGCTTGTTGTGCTGCCGCTAGATATCTACATTGTTCTGCCACCGCACCGCCCCATTGCGTTCCTCTCGCAGATCTTGGCGGTTGAAGCCCTCATCATTCTCGGACTTGCGGCGTTGGCGGCGCGCCTCCTGAGGCGCGCCAGCCCTCTCGCGCTCTCTTGGAGAGATGCGGCGCCACTTGGTGTGATTCTCTTGGCGGGCCTCATCTCTCTCTTTGCCGCGACATCCCCTGCTGACGCAGCGAAAGGATGCCTCAAGGTCGCCGCCTATCTGAGCATCTACCTGCTTGCAAGCGCGGTCCGCTTCCTCCCTGGCATGCGTTCACTTGCGCTGACGGTATTGGTGTTCGGCGCGCTGGTCGCGGTGGTCACCGCTCTCCTATCCACGACCGCGACCGTGCCGGATATCAGCGGCGTCCTCCTCAATATACAGCGCACGCCTGCCACTCTGCCAAACAGTTCGGTGCTGCGCGCAGAAGGGACCTTCCGCTATCCAAACGAGCTGGCGGCATACTTGCTCCTCATACTGCCCCTGCTTCTCGCCTACGCTCTGCGTGTTCCCTCCAAGGTCGAGCGCGTCTCGTTCTGGGTGCTGACGGTCATCGGCTTTGTGGCGCTGGCGCTTACCTACACGCGTGGCGCGGTCGTCGCGTTTTTGATCGTCTGTCCGATCCTTTTCTTCATGCTGTGTGATCGCAAGGTCGCGCTAGCGGGCACAATAGCCACGTTGGTTGTGGCTGTCGGGCTCACACTCTACGTTGGCAGAGAAAGCGGGCGCTTCTTATCAGTGCTGGCGCTCGACGACACCGGCTATACCTTCCGGTTCGCGACCTGGCAGTGGGCGCTCGACGCCTTCCTTCGGCACCCACTCATCGGGGTTGGTCTGGACAATCTGCGCTACCAGCCCAATGCGCCATTCGTGGACGCCACTGGTGTCATGCGCAGTGTCGATGCGGAGAATCTCTACCTCAACGTGCTCGCCGAGCTCGGGCTGTTGGGCGCCATTCCCGTCTTTGTGGCGCTGGGGGGCGCGGTGCGGCGAGCATGGAGCGGCCTGCGCGCAGAAAGAGGCTGGATCAATGCCAGTTGGAACGCGGGTGTGCTTGGCGCCTTGATTGGACTCCTCGTCTACGGGCTTGTTGATCCCGTCCTTATTAGTGGTCAGGTGACCGGGTTGCTCTGCGCGCTTGTTGGCCTGGCGGGACCGCTCGCTGGCGCCACCACGCGCAAGCAGCCAGGCGCAAAGGTGCACGCGGCGCCTGCGGACGCCTCTCATGACACCCCTGCCCGGACGGCGAGCGGCGCGGCTGGTTTGCTTGCGTCGCGAGTAGTCTTTTTGATTAACGCCCCTGGATTTGGGGGTGTAGAAAAGCACATGTATGGTCTGGCTGAAGAGCTGTGGAACCGTGGGGTGGATTCGCTCGTCGTCTGTCCGCCCGGGGCCCAATTCATCCCCGAGCTGGATGCGCGTGGCATACCATATCGCACGCTCAAGATTGGCATGAATGCTGGGCGTCTACGCGGGTGGCTGGGCACTTTGGCGCTGCTTAGCCCATTGAGCCGACGGCGGACATACCGCGAGATCACCGCGCTCGCCGCTGAGTCGCCCAGCATCTTCTATTGCGCCTTCCCCCGCGAGCAGGCGCTCGTCGCGCGCATGGGCGTGCCCACAGTCTGGACGTTCCTTGCGCCGCTGCACTACCTGCCACATCGGCTGATCGTCAACCGCATGCTCGTGCGCGCCTCCAAACAGGCAGGCTCAATTATCGCCATAACCTCAGAGCTCGCCCTCTACTTGGCACGGGCTGGGATGCCTCGATCACGCATCCATGTGATTCCCAACTCAGTCGCGCGCATTTCAGCTGGACGACGGCCAGAAGCGCGGCCAGGCCACATCGGCGTCGCCTCACGGTTAACGCGCGAAAAGGGGGTGCAGCACCTGATCACCGCCATGCCAGCCATCCTGCGAGAGCATCCCTATGTGACACTCACCATCGCCGGATCTGGACGCTATCTTCGCGCCCTGCAATCCCAGGTAAAGCGCTTGGGTCTGAATAATTACGTGCGTTTTACGGGCTATCTTCCTGACACTGAACCGTTCTTCAAGGAACTGAGCGTCTTTGTCTGCCCTACCGCTGACCATGCCGAGGGACTGCCAACCGTAATCCTCGAGGCCATGCGCGCTGAAGTGCCTGTCGTGGCCACAGCGATCGTCGACGGTGTGCTCGAGGCGGTCATCGATCGGCGGACAGGTCTGCTCACTCCCCCTGCGGATCCCGCCGCGCTTGCGCGGGCCATCAATGCTCTGCTCGCCGATGCGAGCCTGGCTGCTAGGCTCGCGGCGTCTGGGCAGGATTTGGTCAGAGCGAAATTTACCTATGAGCGTACAGCGCCTCAGTTTCTGAGCGTTCTTGCCGCTCTCGAGCAGGAACAGCGCGACGGAGACGACCCTCGCAATACCTCTGTGGAGGTGCGCCAGGCACAGGGCGCTAGCCTCGTCAAAAATACCTCGGTCTTTTTCTTCAGCAAGGTGCTCACAGCCCTCGCGACAGCGTTTTGGACCGTGTTGGCCGCGCGCGCGCTTCTGCCTGCGCAGTTCGGCAACCTAATGCTGGCCGTGGCTGTGGCTGATCTCGTCGCTGTCATTACAGATGCGGGCCTGACTACCGTGGCGACGAGAGACCTCGCGGCGGCGTCGCCCCAGAGGGCGCGCGTGACAATCGGCGCGCTCATCTATCTCAAGCTTGCGCTCGGCGCGCTCGCCGCGGTGGCGTTCCTTGCAGTGGCCATTTTCGCGCCATTCGAGAACGATGCGCGCAAGGCCATGCTCGTGCTGGGGCCAAGCCTCATATTTGTCTCGTTGCAATCACTCACACTGATATTTCGGGCGCGCCTCTCCACATACTACGTGCTTGCCGGCGCATTCGTCGGCGCGCTCGTCTGTGTCTTTGGCGCCGCACTCGTCTACTGGGTCGTCCCCACGCCGCTGCGGTTCGCCGCAGTGCGCCTGGCGATGGTGGGCGCCGCCGGCGTCATTACCCTTGTCCTCGTGATCCTCGTCTACCACCCCACTCCTCGTCCAAATTGGAAGGCAATGGGGCGTATGTTGGGCGCCTCGCTGCTTTTTGGCCTCGCGCTCGCGCTGAATATTCTCTACTACCGAATCGATGTGCCCTTGCTAGCGTTGCTCACGAACAGCGCGCAGGTCGCCGTCTATGCCAGCGCCTATCGCATCCTCGATGTCGTGACGTTACTTCCAGTGGCGGCGGCCGGCGTCGCCCTCCCCATCATGGCGGCGACGCGCGCCACCAGCGCACGCCACCTGTCTGAGTTCACCAGGCAATATCTCGAACTCGCGGTGGCCGCCGGGTTGTTCATCGCCGTGGCGCTCACGATCTTCCGACTGCCATTGCTGACCTTCCTCTATGGTGGCCAGTATGACGACGCGGCGCCGACGCTCCTGGTCTTGGCGTGGGTCGCTGCGGCCACGTTAGTGACGAACGTTTTTACCCCGTTGGCCGTGGCGTTGGACCGTCAGCGGACGTTGCTTGCCGTGACGGCGCTTGGCTTGGTTGTAAACGTCTCGGCGAATCTCGTGTTCATCCCCTACTATGGCGCTGTGGCCGCCGCATATGCCACACTGGCGACCGAGATTGCGGTAACGGCCCCGCTTATCGTCGTCGCTGTGCGCAGTCTCCATCTTCGCCTTGTCACGCGGCCAACTGTCGCCACGGCGGCGGCGACCGGCGCAGCGCTGCTCGTGAGCGCGCTCGGCTCCAACCTTGGCTTTGATGTGTGGCTTCGCGGGGGAGCCGCACTGCTGGCCTGGCTGATAGTAACGCACCTTATCGCTCCCCGCTGGATACCGCGGCTCGTGAGCGCGCTGCGGTCTCGACGGGAGCCGCCAGCGCGGCCTGGCCAGGAACCGCCGCTGCGCTCCGCGGGGCTGCTAGCTTCCGCGGCGGAACAGGCGTCAGTGCCTACTAGGAGCGCCCGATGAACCCGATTCCCATCCTCCAGATCGTGGGCAACAGCGAAGGTGGCGGCACACGCTTAGTCATGGCTATCATGGACCGCCTCGAGTCCTCACGTTTCCACTTCACGCTGGTTGCGCCGAAGTCGATATGGCTTGCCGACGCCTGCGCGCGCATTGGCGCCGAGTACAAACCACTGCCTCTCATGAAAGGCCGCTTTAGCGCGGCGCTGCCACGTGATCTGCGCGCCATCATCGGCAAGGCGACGCCCGCCATCGCGCACGCCCATGGCACACGCGCGGCCTGGTTCACCCTCCGCAGTCTGTCTGGAGTGGCAGACCCGCCACCACTGATCTACAGCGAGCACCTCTTTTCCATGGATGCGCGCCGAGGACCGTTCGCCCTGCCATATCGGCTGGTAGAGCGCTCCATCTGCCGCCGGGCCGCGCGCATCACCACAAGCCGCGCGGGCAACGCCGAGCGCATTATCCGCGCTGGATGGACGGCCGCCGACCGCGTCCCGTTGCGGCACTACGGTGTCGCCCAGGTCGCTATCCAAGCGCAGGTCGCGCGCGCGCTCAGTCGGCGCGAGCTTGGCCTTTCGGACGCTACACCGCTGGTCGGAAGCATCGGCAGACTGGTCCCGCAAAAGGGCTTTTCCTATCTGCTCCGCGCAATGAAGCAGGTCTGTATTCGCTACCCAGGCGCGCAGTGCCTCATTGTCGGGGATGGCCCCTTGCGCGCCGCGTTGGAAAAGGAATGTCGGGATCTTGGCATTGCCAGTCACGTGCGGTTTCTCGGCGCGCAGCCGGCGCCCTGGACCGCGCTGGCCAACTGCGACGTCATCGCGCTGCCATCAGTCTTCGAAGGGCTGCCGCTCACCCTGCTAGAAGCGCTGGCCGTGGGGATGCCCGTGGTGGCGACGCAGACTGGTGGGGCGGCGGAGGTGCTCATCCATGGGCGCAATGGCCTCCTGGCGCCCATACGTGACGCTACCGCTCTGGCGCACACGCTCGACCGCCTGTTGGGCGACCCTCTGTTGCGAGAAGAATTTCGCGCGGCTGCTCCGGCGAGCGTGGCGGACTATGATCTCGCCCCCGTCACGGCGCGCATGGCGGCGATGTATGAGCGTCTGGTAGCTGAGATGGAGCCAAAGCCGCGCGTTGGTCAATTCGCGCACGGGCCTCCATTGCTATGACGCTGACAGGACGCGCGCAGCAGTGTGATGGGGTAGGATGATGCGGGGCTCGTGTAGCAGGCAGACTTGGGCGAGTGTAGAGGGAGGCGCTGAACGGACATGGGTGATCAGCGGTGGCGCGACGCGAGCGCGTCAGGGCAGGGAGCCGATCCAGCGCAGGAAGAGACCGTGCATCTGGCCTCGCCAGGCCTGGATCGCTGGGATGTCGAGACGGTGCGCGTCCCCTCCCAGCACGAGGACATCGCGCACGCTCAGACCGTCCGCGTCACGGCGCCTCCGAGTGAGGTCGAGCGGCAGGAAACGGTCATATTGGCGGCGTTGAGGCCACGCAGCGCAGACGCGGGTCGCGGGCGGCGCGCCCCCGGCGTGCAGGCGGCGCGTGCACTCTTTCTGCTCATCTTGCTGGCCAATATCGTCGGCTTCGGCGCGGTCTGGGGCATGCAGGCGCTCGCAGTCGCGCGCGCTGCGACGGCGAGTCTCCAGGGGCACGTCGCGCGGATTGAAGAGCTGGCTCCCCAGGCGTCGGGTCTGCAGCCAGGCGTCCTGCGCGTGATCCAAAGCGAGTTAAGCGGGGCGGAAAGCGACGTGCGGGCGCTCAACGCACTCATTCCATTCAACGGCGGTTTGGAGTTTGGCGGCCAGGGCGCCACGCACCGGGTGCTCACCCTGAGCCAGCATGCGCTTGCCGCGGCGCGTGAGGGAACGGCCGCAGCGCTCATCCTGGAGCCAGCGCTGCAGGGCCTGATCTTCAGCGTCACGCATCCGAATACAAGCGCGGTCGCCGCTGGCCATCATCTGCTGACCGCCCAGGACGTGTTCGACGCACAGGGCCATCTTGATCAAGCGGCGACGTATTGGGCTGCTGTCGTCGAGGATCGCAAGCATCTCACCGCGGCGGACCTCCAAAGTCTCCACAATCCGCAGGTGACGCGACTGGTGGCGAAGCTCGACACCCTCATGCCCGCCGCGACGAACGGCTTTGCACTGGCAAGCGCGCTGCTCGACTGGGCGCCACACATCATGGGTCTGACAGGCCCAGCGCACATCCTGCTCTTCGACATGGACACCGATGAACTGCGTGCGACGGGCGGATTTCTGGGCAATTATGCCGACCTCGTCATGAATGGTGGCGCGCTGACGTCGGGCGTGCATCTCCACGACGTCTACCCTCTTGATTGCCCCAATGGGAGCTGCCCCTACCGTCCCGTGCCGGAGGAATACTCGTGGTTCAAAATCGCCGGCGCTAATTTCGGCGTACGTGACGCAAACCTGAACCCGGACTTCCCGACGGCGGCGGGACTCGCGGAGCATCTCTATGAGGAGCAGGGAGGGCCGCCTGCGGACATGGTCGTCGCGATCACCCCAGCGGTCATCGAGGGGATCTTACGGGCGTTGGGTCCCATTGCGGTCCCCCGTTTTGGCGTCACTGTCACCGCTGACACGCTTCGTGACCAGATTCACTACTATCATCAAAATCCACAGATCGCGCAGCGGCTGGGCATCTCAGCGTCCACACTCGGCACCAGCATCGCGAAGGTCTTCGATGTCCTCGTCGCGCAGGAGATCTTCGCGAAGTTGGGCGCGCTCACACCACAACAACAGGGCGCGCTGGTGAAGTCCCTCCTCTCCTTTTTCAGCACAAAGGACATCCAGCTCTTCACCAGCAATAGCCGCGTCGAAGACCTCTTCAAATCAATGGGCATAGCTGGTCAGGTTCTCCAGCCAGCCACCGGTGATTCTGTGTATCTGGTGGACACCAACGATGGCGGTTCCTACGCCAACGCTGACATCCGAGAGTCCTATTCAGATCGGGTGACGCTCGACGCCAACGGTGGCGCGACGCATGCTCTGACGGTGACCTATACCTACACCGTCGTGGCGCACCCTTACGTGCAGGTCACCGCGTACCAAAACCTGTCGCGGGTCATCGTGCCGAGCGCCGCGACTCGCCTGGCGGTGACCGGCCCGTGCGCGCCGGTCAGCACGAAGCAGGCGTATCATCAAGTCATCGCGTGCCAGTTCTCACTGACACGCGGCGCCAGCAAGACGATTTCATATTCGTGGTCTTCGCCTGCGGTCGTGACGACGGGTGAGACGCCGAGCTATCGCCTGTTGGTGCAGCGCCAGGCGGGAACAGCGCACGAGGCCCACATCACTGTGGCGCCGCCCTCAGGGGAGACACTGAGCAGCATAGGGGGTCCAGGAGCCCTCGCCGAGGGCGTCTTCGAGTGGACGCAGACCCCGCTCACGGTCGACACATCTCTGGCCGTCGGCATACGGCCGTAGCGGAGCGCGGGAGAGGCGAAGCGATGGCTGGAGAGCGGGCGATGGCGGTTGCAGCGTCAACAGCGGATCTGGTCGAGGGCGTACTGCGGCGCTGTGGGCGCGACACCCTTAGCGCGTCGGAGGTTGCCGAGCTGCGCGCGGTAGCCTCTGTATACACCGAGGCGGATTGGCGCCCACTGTACGAGACAGCGCGCCGCGAAGGCATGGCACCGCTCGTCTTTCAGCATCTTGCCACTGCCGGGCTGCTCGGCGCGCCGCCACCCGCAATGGTCAGCGACCTCAAGCGCGACTACGCCGTCTCGCTCATAGGCAATCGTGTTCTCTGGAGGGAGTTGCGCGCCGTCGTGCAGGCGTTCGCGGCGCAGGGCTGCGATGCCGTGCCACTCAAGGGCGTCTCGCTTGCGGTTCGCGCGTATTCTGCGTCGGCGCTGCGCCCCGCCGGTGATACGGACCTGCTCATACTGCCGAGCGCGATGAAGAGCTGCACAGAGGCGCTGGCCAGCCTCGGCTATGCGCCCAGCGCAGGGAGTGAACGCTTGACTGGCAGCCACGCGGTGCGATTTCAGGAGCTGATCTTCACCAAGGCCGGGAAGCCACCGGTCGAGCTGCATACCACGCTCACGCGCGCGGGGTCCTATCGAAGGAGCCTGCCACTCTCAGACGTCTGGAGCCGTACGCAGCTGTTCACCACGGAGGGAACTGCGCTACGACACTTGCATCCCTACGACGAGGCGCTCTATCTCTGTCTGCATCTTGCAGCGCAGCACGACTTTGATCGCCTCATTTGGCTGGTCGACATCGCACAGCTCTTGACCACGTTGCCCCACACCTGGGACTGGGATGAGTTCGCGCGCCTGGTGGTCACGCGGGGAGCCGCCACGCCGGTGATGATCACCTTTGAACAAGCGCGAGCGCGGCTCGGCATGGAGATCCCGGCGGAGGTCCTGCGCAGGCTGCGCCTCGCCACGCACAGCAGACATGAACGCGCCGCGTGGCGCCTTTCCCACGCCGCGTTCTCCAACCCGCGGCGGGCCAGTCTGCATCTGCTCAGCCTCGCCACCTTCCCGCAACGGCTCGCCTTCGCACGCGAGATGGCCGCCACGGGACTGCGGAGGCTAGTTCGCGCTGCGCACGTTATCTCACGCAGGTCAGCAAGCGCGTACTAACGCGCCGATGCAGCTCGCCGAACTAACTCGCCGCCGCGGTAACGCCGATGAAGCTGACGAGTGTGGTGTCATTGGCGATTGATACGCGTGGCGCAATGGAGAGCGTCAACGTAGCTGTCCCGTTATACGCGGGAAGCGTAAGCACGATTGGCGTCCAATGTTGCTGCGGCTCGTTGAGCACCTCCACTGTCTGGGATAAGCCATCGCCCTGTATGCTGAATGTCAGCTTTACGCCTTTGGCGTCCGGCTGATTGGCCGCCCATGGGGCCAGCGCTGCAAAGAAGACCACCTGACGTCCTGCCCACGTGGGTGGAAGGCTGGCCTCATCCTGCCATGTCACGTCGGGGAACGCATCGATGCCGGAATAGTAAGGGTGCATGACCCAGCATTTCGCCGGCGTACTTCCCACGGTGCGCACTAGCGGATTGATGGTGTGCCTGGGCGTCTGACTGCGCCAGAGAAGCGCCTGATCGAAATCGAGGGCGTCGAACTGCGGCAGGCCAGGGGCAACCAGGTTCAGGCGCTGCGCCTCGCGCTGCCACAGGGCATAGCTCACTCGACCGTAACCATCGCTATGTGGAGGCAGGCCATACAGCTTGACGCCGGGGTACTCCTCCTGCGCGACTAGGCGCCAGGGGAGTTGGGGAAACGTCGCATCCCAGTCGGCGAACCACTTGTCGTAGGTTCCCTGAGGATAGAAGCGCGTGAAGAGCGCGTAAGCGAGCGATGGATCAGCCTCGAACGCTCCGACCAGCCCCGCGGCAGGATTGCTCGCAGGAGAGAGTGGACGGAGTCTGATGCCATCAGCCTCGAGGTAATCGGCATAACTTATGACCGGTTCGCCCACGATCGTGCTACCGGAAGGCACATGCGCCTTGAGGAAGTCAACCGTCCGTTCGATCGGGTGTAGAGGCGTCGCGAGATATGGCTGTGGCGTCGCCACGAGCACGAGCGCCAAGGTGAGCATCGTCAGCACCGCAAGCTGAATGGGGCGCGGTAGCGCACGGCGTACGATTTGAGCGCGCTGCAGAAGAGACGCCGGAACGGCAAAGATGAGCGTGAGGCAGACGCCTATGAGCAGCAGCGCGAGTGGGAAGAGCATGAAGAATCGCTGATGCGGGTTGATGAGCAGAAGGGCGAAGAGCAGCGCGCCCAGACTGGCGATTCCGATCAGAGCAGGCGCGTTGCGTTGGATCGGTAGCCGTGCGAGTTGCTGTCTTTGCCCAAGCCAAAGGCTAGCCGCTCCAGTCATGGCAAAAAATGCGACAAGATAGAGCGAGAATAACGTTGTATTCGCTAGGGTGATCTCCACTGGAAGCGAATTCTCCCATTCATTGCTACGCCAGGCGATGCTCTGTTCCGCAGACGTGCCAAATGCGGCTACGAGCCGAATCCCTTCAAATGCCACGTAATCACGCGCCTTGGTGGGATTGCGCGTCAGCGCAAGAAGCGCATTTGCGCTTGAGCGTGGCCGGACGGCGCCGAAATCGTGCTCGAAGATAACCCAGGGGTTGGCGTAGCTGTCGATTCCATGAAACGCTGGATTCTGCGTGGCTCTGTAATAGTCGGTGTAGCTCCATGGGAGGGCGATCGCCGTGCGATTGTCATCGCCAGGAGGCGCGTGAGTCGCGAAGTACCCTAAACACAGCAGCCCAATCAGCAATGGGGCATAGCCTAGTGCTAGTTGAGTCGCAGTATGAGCCTTGCGCCGCCACATCCGCCATTCATAGGCGACCATCGCGAACAAGAGCGCCAACAGTACCAGCTCAAATTCGGGGCGCGCAAAGACAGAGACAAGAACGCCAAGTCCGGCAAGGCCCCGATGCCATACGCGCTGATCGAGCAGAGATAGGCTCAGCCAGAGAATGCCTGCTCCCAGATAATAGTTTGCGTTCCACTGATTAAATGGCGCGCTCCCGACGACAGCAACGATGGCCAGCACCCAACTGAGCGTTGGGTGCAAGATGCGTGAGAGCAGCAGGTAAGCCCCCATCCCCAACAGAAACAGGCTCGACGTCATGACCAGGGGGTAGACTGCGGGCGTGCGCAGCAGGGCATACCACATGGCATAGTAGATCACAGACACAGGTGAGGTGTTCGGATTGCCTATGTCAGCCACCTGAAAATCGCCCAGCAGGAGATGATAGCCACGGTTGAAATAGGCCGCCTCATCGTATTCCGGAAGGTCGAGGGCATGTGGCGCGTTCCACAGATACAGGATCATTGTCAACGCGGTGACAAGCGCCATCAGCCAGCGATCTGTGGGCACACGCAGCAAGAACAGGCCGATGCGTTTGGGAAGACTCTCGACCCAGCTAGACGTGGCAGGCGCCATACGATACACGGGCGGGTGGGACATCGTCCTCCCCGCTGAAATTCGCTGCCTCACTGGCGCTTCACCCCCGCTTACCCCGCCCCTGTCCACGCCAGCGCAACGCCGCGCGGTGCGTGATCAGCGCACAGTATAGCGTATTTGCCTCCATAGGAGTGATGTCATTGCGCCGCCTTTACACAACGGAAACAGGATCCACCCATCCATTATCGATTCGGTGTTATCGAAGCGGTCATACTCCGTTCTAAGAGTGATTGACAATTGTGTAAGGTGGCTCTATGATGGTTGCGTCATTGGCGCCGTGCGAGTGTTTGCGCATTGGCTGCGCGATCACAGCAGCTCGCGCAGTCCATCGCACGGCCAATTAGACAGGGAGATGAGCAATGTCCGACGACACCGGAAGCAATCCCAACACACTGGGGCAAGACTCCCAGGCGACACCAGCGGAGGGACAGAACCGTCGCGATCTCTTGAAAGCGGCGGTCGTAGGCTCTGCGGCGGTCGCAGCGGTCGCGGGCGCCGCAACCGCGGGCCTGGCCCTGACGGGCAAGAACCCAGTGAACCCTCTGAACCGCATCTTCTCCGTTACAGAGTTCTCCCCTGGCGCCCCCTGTGCGATCTGCACCACAGGTACAAATCCAGACAATTTCGTCGACGAGACGACCTTTAACGGTAACCAGAGCATGTTTCTCTGGATACGGTTCCTCAACGTGCCTGCCGGGAGTTACACGATCGACGTAAGCCCCACCATTCAACCCAGCACGGCCAGTTCGTGTCCGACCTCCACGCCCTTTCAATACCAGTCTCCGCACAACGCCGTGACGCAGTGGGAGCTACCGGCTGGGAATCGGGCCTGCCATCCGGCGAAGCTCTCTGACTTGCCGTCGGGGACAAGTACTGACGCGTTGCCAGCCAGCTTCACCCTCGCCAGCACCGAGGATCTGCTCGTGCAGGTTCACCTCCAGTTCTGCGCGTCGACCAAGCAGACCTATACGGTGACGGGCTCGTTGAACCAGGGCGCCACTGTCATTATGTCCTGCTCGAATGAGATCACCATCAGCTAGACACAGCAGGGCTTATCCATCTGCTCTAGGCGCCACGAAGAGTGCACGCCATCCTGATGCGTCCTGGAGTGAGCCGACCATCATGATGGCGTTCTCTGGTGGGATGCGTCCCTATCTTGTAGCATACGAGGTTCGCATGGCTGGCTCACATCCCCTGCGCAGGGCCGACATCGAGACGCACGTGCTGCCCGATGGCACCTGTCTCCTCTTTGATCCGGACACCGACGCTGGTCATGTGCTGGATGCGCTCGGCTCCCTCGTGTGGGATTACTGTGACGGCGCGTTGAGCGCCGAGGCCATCACCGATGAAGTCGCTGGCTTGGCGCCACAGGAGAGCCACCTTGCGGCTGCGGTGAGGCGCCTGCTCGCCGACTTCGCGGAGGCGGGGTTGTTGGCGTGTGCGCCGCGATCGGAACGACCTTCAGAACACCTTGCAGAGGAGCCGCTGCGCCCATGACCCGCCTGAGTGCGCGCTGCGCGTGGCGCCCCAGCCTCACCGTGTGTCTCAGCGGAGTCGCCACGCAGTTCCACGGACTGCCTGAGGGTCTCTACAAACGGCTGGATCGAGTGGAAGCTCATCCAGCCGTTGTCTTCTGTGTTTCTCGGTGGAGACGAGGGGGCTCGAACCCCTGACCTCGACAGTGCGATTGTCGCGCTCTCCCAACTGAGCTACGTCCCCGTGGGCAAAGCTAAGTATAGCACAGGGCGCGCGACCGCGCAAGAGCAGGCCAGCGTCATGAGTGGTCGCTGCATGGCGCCAGCAGGTTGTCACGGGCCGACAACTGACCAAGCTGCCCGCAAGAGTTCTGGACCAAGGCGCCGGCTGACCCATCAGTCGCATGGAAGGAGATGGTGGGGCCAGCCAGGAGGGTTGTGGTCGCCTGCTGGCGCCGCCCTGGGGCATTCCACCAGCGTTGGCAGGCAACAAGCAGGCAGGCAAGCAGAAGGGCTGCAGCTGGTCGGCGTTCTGTCGCCACCGTTCGCGCAGCCGATGGCTCCTGTGCTCTCGCCCATGTTGTCGAGCGCCACTATGGCGGCTTGGCCCGCAGGAAGCTCCGCCTAGGCCTGCTAGCCCAAGAACCCGAGCAAGGCGGCTTCGCCGTTGCGCGCTGCGACGTGAAAGTGGATGCGCCATTCGGCATCGTCCACTGCGCCAAAGACCGCGTCCTGCTGATCGTCACCGGCGGCGGGAGTCTTCATCGGCAGCCCCTTCCTCCGCCAGATCATAGCCCAGGCAAGGGTGAGTATGGATCGCACAGTCGTCCTGGTAGACCAGAAGGAGTCGTCTGGACTCAGCAGCGCTCGACCACATTGAAAAAGTCGGCACAAATCGCCGTTAGGCAGTTCATTCCGCCCATCGGCTCACGTGTGCTCTGCTATGGGCATGCGCACGTGTGATGAGCGCGTGTTTGGTGGGGTACCATGCCGCGAGTGCGATACAGTGCCAAGTACTGGCTCAGCCCAGGCAGCGCCTGAAGTTCCCACCTATTTCCCCGTGTGTGCCATCCTCTCGAAACGCACTGTACCGAGCACTGTGAGATGGTATCGGCTTCCTCCAGATATCTGGCCGGAGATTCAGCAGCGAACCAAACACGAGTCGCTCCGCCAGCTTGCGGAGGACTATGGTGTCTCCCATGAAGCCATCCGACGAATTGTGAACATGAACGAGAGTCGACGTGCTGATCGGCGGCGCAGCGCCTGGCGGAGCATAATATCCAAATACGATAAGCCCCCGCGACGCTCTCCAAAACATGGGAAGACGTTAGAGATGAGGACCAGCATGGCGCTGCCAGGGATTGTGGATGAATGGAACTATTGGACCGACTCGTGTGACCCACAGGAAATCATGAATCTGAGCCGCGCACAAGGACATGCGACCATCGGCGTGGCGATAGGCGCCTATGCGGTCGAGATCTCGGGGCTGGATCGTGCATGGGCGGGACTGAACGCCGAAGAGCTGGAGGGCGCCCGCGATGTGCTGATGTCGTATCTCCACCTCACGCGTGGCGCGGCGTGGGAGTGAGGGCGTGAGGCGCCGGGGCGAGCGCGGCCATCACGTGGGCGGTAAGCGCCTGCAGCTCAGGCACCGGCTGCGTTCGGCCGACGCACTCGGGATTGTCGACGAGCCGCACGTCGTCCAGCGCGTAGGGCCAGTCAATCGTCCCGGCCGCGAAGACCAGTGCGCCGGAACGTGCGACATAGTAGGTCGTATTGCTGAGGCTGCGTATCCCCGTCTTCGCCAGCGTCGGCGAGGTGCTGAGCACCCGCAGCCCAGATGGTGAGCGCCCGTTTGCATAGACGCTATCCCACTCGTAGCCCACCAGATCGCAGCCGTACGCCTGTCCTAGCATTAATCCCGTCGCATGGAGCAACGGTGAGGCGCTATCGTCGCCCATGCGCCAGGCGAACCCGCGCGGCTGCGTGGCGAAACCGGCGTACATAACGCCGATGAGTGCGTTCTCTGGTCGTCCGACGATCGGGTCACGCCACTGCGTCGTCACGTGCGCCCTGTCGCTCGCCAGCAGTGGGTCGAGGTACGCCTCTTTGTAGTTGACAATTGTGCGGTTGGGCTCACCATGGCTGTCCGGCTCGAAACGAATCTGCCAGTAGCCGATGTTGCCCCCGAAGAAGCCGAGGCCAACACCGGCATCGCGCGCCTGCTCGACCCCGTCGCGCATCGCCGCCGACCAGTACTCATCGTGGCCAAAGACCAGATACGCCCGATGGTTGAGTAACTGCTCTGGGTGCTCGTGCAGATCCACACTACTGATGTAGGCGACGTCGTAGCCGTTGCGCTCGAGCCAGCGGATGCCGCCGAGCTCGTACGCCAGCCCCTGCTCGTCGCCCCAACCGGCGATTGGACGATCCAGCGAGACTTTGCGTGCGTGTCCCCCCAGCCCACCTTGCAGGCGCCACAGATAGAGACTGGCGCCACCCCACTCGTTGTACGCTGCCACGGTGGTGTCGCTCGTCACCATGACGTAGGTCGCGTGGTCATGGCCCAGGACGTCAAACGTCGCCCAGGTCTGGAACCCGTGCGCATCAGTGACCTTTGCCAGGTAGACGCCGGTGAGCCAGTCGCTGGGGATCGTCAACTGGTACGAGGACTGCCAGTTGGCCTCGATGAGCCCCAACCGGCCGTCCACGTAGCAGGAGACGCAGTTCACCAGCTTGCCACGCGCTGGGTCGTAGTAGCCCTGGGCCTCGCCGACGAGGGGGGCGGTCGAGAACAGCCGCCGCGCGCCCTTGCCTCCGTACCACCCCAGACGGAAGACGTCGATGCTGAAGGGGGTATCCGCGGTCTGCACGCTCACGAATACGCTGAGCACGGCCCCCGGCCGCACCGAGGTCGCGCTCAAATAGGCCTGGATCTGCGTAGTCGATCTCTGAGCAGGGGGTACCATCCAGTCGGTCGTGCCGGGGTAGCCATTTTCCTGAGCAATGGTGGTGGTCCCGACAGGGGTTGGCTGCAGGCGTAGTGGTGGTGGACTGCCTGCCGCAGCGGGAGACAGGGCAGCAGAAGACAGGGCGGCGGCAAACCTGCCACTGCCAACTACCGCACCCAGCAGGGCCGAGACGACCAGCAGAACGACGAGTGCACTGAGCAGCGCTGCCGTCGCTTGCTGTCGCTGGCGCAGTCGTAACCAGGCGAGCCACAGTCTGCCAGCGCTCGGCGGTCCTCCTTGCGTCGCGTTCGGCCGCCTCGCATCTTGTCGGTTTCCCGCTGCCAGATCCAGCCTGGTGTCGGTCTCCGCCGCCGGAGCTGCGGGCATTGCCGCCGGCTCCATTTCCGGCGCGCCACCACGCGGCTCCAATGGCGGCGCACCATCAGAACCCCCAAGCGCGGGGGGGAACTCACTCATCGGGGGGTATCCTTCGGCAGCTACCTGCGATGCGCTTAGATCCTCCGTGCGGTGCTCCGCACGTCATCCCGACACACTACATTCGATGGGAACCCATCCAAGACAGCCCCACAGCGCTACCAGAATCACCGGGACCGATGATGCCCGTCCTCCTCGCTATCATGCCAGATGTCGCTGAATATGCCAACCCCCATCTCGTGGCGTGGTCTCGCCTACTAAGCCGTGATCTGCAGCTTCACCTGCACCTATTCGCGAGCAGCTCGTCATAGTGGCGTCTCCTGCTTGTCACACAAGGTGAAGAGGCTCCGCTGGGGTACCATGCCGCGAGTTCGATACAGTTCCGAGCACTGGCTCAGCCCAGGCCGCGCCTGACGTTCCAGCCTATTCTCCGGTACAGCCCATCCTTACAAAGCGTGGTGTATCCAACGCCGTTAGATGGTCTCGACTGCCTCCAGAACTGTGGCCGGAGATTCAGCAGCGAGCCAGATTTGAGTCGCTCCGCCGTATCGCAGCAGAGTACGGTGTCTCGCACGAGGCTATCCGACGCATCGTCAACATGCAGAGTGTGAGGCGCGGGCTGGACGGCGGCGCAGTGCGTAGCCGAGCACGAACCTCGAAGCTTGGCGACCGCCTCTCGTTTGACCGAAGCCGAAGACGCTAGAGACGAGGGGCTAGCATGGCGCTGCCAGGGATTGTGGATGAATGGAACTATTGGACCGACTCGTGTGACCCACAGGAAGTCATGAACCTGAGCCGCGCACAAGGGCATCCGACCATCGGCGCAGCAATGGATGCGTATGTGGTCGAGATTCCAGGGCTGGATCGAGCGTGGGCAGGACTGAACGCCGAGGAACTCGAGGAGATTCGCGCTGTGTTGATGTCGTATCTCGTCCTCACGCGAGGCGTTGAATGGAACTGACATCCTCATGAGAAGCGTTGAGAGGCCCCGAGTGTAGCGAAGGGGCGTAGTACTCGAAGACTGCCGAACATGGCGGTTATCGCTTCAGCGCGTGCCAGCAGGGGCCGGAGCAGCCCGATGGCTGGCAGCCGAGTACAGCGTCGCGCACGAAGCGATTCGGCTCATTCTCCGGATGCCCTACATGGCTCGCTCCACTGCTCGCACTGCGAAATCAGCTGGCGCTCCTGATGTCGTCGAGACGCCGGCGTAGCGATTTCACCCTATTCGCCTGACTCTTCATGCGCTCCCATCCTGTATTTCCCGGAATCTGCAGAAAAGCGGTGAGCGCCCTATCGGTCTCGTTGAGAATCGAGACTGCTTCTGTATAGTGCGGTCGGGCGCCACCCTCATCAAGAGGGGCGCGGCCAATCTCGGCCTCAGCGCCCAGCAGCTGAAGTTCCACCCAGTCAAATGGCGCCTGCGCGAGCGTAGAAACCATAGCAGATGCTGCCTTGGTAGTCTCCAGACACAGTGCATAGAGATCCCACGCTTGCGATTCCGCCGCTGGCGCGATAATCAGTAAGGCACGCGCCAGCCCAAGCTGTGTCCGTGACCAACTCACCGGCAAGTAAGCCGGGGCGAACACGCTCCGTGCCGCGACAAAGTAGCTGCGTGCTTTCTTCGCCAACTCGAGCGCTTTAGTCGGATCCGCGGCTGGGTTGACTACGACGTCGGGATTGCCAGCTGCAGGTTGGGGCAACTGCGTGCTTGCAGGCAGGAAACACCTCGCCTCCATCAGGCAAAGGTCGCCTTGACGACGCTGTATCTCTGCCCATACGGCGGGAGCGACCAGTTGTGGGTATGCCGCTTGCGCTTCCTGGTAGGCGCGCTGCGCGTCGGCTATCTCGGCAAGCGGATGTGTCCTCTGAAGAGAGGCGTCGGGGGGCGGTTGACTTGCTGCGCCCGCGAGCTGCGGAGCTGGTCTGCTGGCGAGCTGTTGCTCATTCCGCCTCGCCGCGGCTTCCGCGAGCTCATAGAGCACATTGGCGCGATCGAGCGTGGTCTCACCCCACAGTGGGTCACTCCGTGAAAGGGTTTGTGCCGCATGCTCGTAGCACTCAGCCGCAGTCTCCAGGTACTTTGTCATCTCGTCGCCTGTGGCCTGCACAGCCAGCGCATGGATCGCATCGCCACGGCCATGCCAGGCACGCGCGAGCAGCGTCGCGGGAATCCCCGGCGTCTTCGGCATTGTGCTCTCGGTCACCTGCTTGAAATCGGCATCCGCAAGTTGCGCCTGGCCCTCACGCAACTCGGCGGTTCCTTTGCCAATCAGTGCTGCTGCCCAGGCTCCTGGACATCTCGGACCCGCAGTATCAGTGTCGAGCCGTTGGAGTGCGGCCTGATAGCATCTGATCGCGAGCTCGCCAGCGTTGTCGAGATCCTCTCCAAGATGGTTCAGGTAGGCGTCACCAAGCAGAATGAGCGTTTCCGTCGCGGCTGCGTGCGCCGCGAGTGCTTGAATGACCGTTTCAGGATTCTGCTCCAGGGTCGCTGTGATGCCACGTGCACTCTTGGACCGCAAGCTTTCAAGATCGAGATAGTGGATTCGTACGGGCACGACCACTTTGTCGGGGCGTGGGAGGTTACTGAACAGGTTGTAGCGCAGCCAATCAATAAAGTTGTATGACCCTTCATCAAGACGCGTCTGCGCGTCGGCACGCTGTTCAGAGCGAACAAACCTGGCCTGCTGCTGGCTCAGCGCGCTTATCGTGTCCTCCCATCCTGGCTGGCCATCTGGATTCCCGCCAAGGTGCGGAAAATTAGGATTCAACACTTCGAGGACTTCGTAGGGGAAGGTGAGCACCCGCACCGACTTCAGCCAATCCATCGCGTCGAGCACGCTCTTCTGGCTTCCAGGCAGTTTCTCGTACTCCTTCCTCATATCCTCGAGCTGCTGCACTAATGACAGCGTCTCCTTTGTGACCACTCGTTGCAACTGGCGCATCAACGGGCGGAAATAGTGTTCCGTCTCTTGCAGATCTTGCCCGTCTCGACAGGTCGAAAGCACGATGGTTTGCTGTCCCTGGTCGCGCAGTTGCTGGACAAACTGGGTGAGTGCCGCGGCTTCCCCAGGGTGGGCGAAGTCATGCAAGTCATCTACCCAGAGCACGACACGATGGCCAATGCTGCGAGCAAGATTAGCCGGGTGATCCATGTGGTGTGGCCACTGGACAAAGGTCCATCCTTTGAGCTCATGTGCCATGGCATGCCAGAGAGAGTCTGTCTTGTTTGATTGCTTTGGTCCGACAACCAACACGCCACAGACGGGCATTGGCATGGTACGCTCGCTCAGCTTCAACCGCAGCAGCTCGACGCGAAGCGCCCGGCGCACCTGGCGATTGAGTGTGCGGATCTTTTCTTTGTCAGAATGGTCACGCACGGTAAATTGGGGAATGAACTGGTCCTCGGAGAGTCTGCTGACACGCCGCGCGACGTATTCCTCGAGGCGCGGGTTGAATCTGCCTGGATACTCAGAGTGGTACACCCGCGAGATTGGATAGGAGATACTCACGAGCACAAGCCCGCTCAGTGAGAGAATCAATCCAGCAGAGAGCGGCAGGAATCCCAGCAAGCCTACCGGCAAGCCTATGAGCGCGAGCAGTGCTCCGGCAAGTGGCTGAAGGTAAGCTGGTCGTACCACCTGACGACGACCAGGAAGCGACAATGCCCAGTACCAGAGAAGCAGCTCGCGTAGTCGCATCCGCGTGGCCTCCCTGGCGCGGTGGAGCCATCCAACACGGTGACGAGCCGCCTGCCGTGATGCTGCCATGAACCTCTTGCCTCACTCCCACTCGAGCACGCAGGTTGAAGCCCTCATGCGACGTACAATATAGTCAAGCGGCATTATCCGCGAAGAAGTCAAGTTTGTCAACTGGGAGCTTCCACACCACATGATTGGCGCACAGCCGCTGGCCACGTGGAGTCGTCTGGTTGCACTTCGCACCCATGCTCGCCAAAATACCTGTGGCAAAGCCGAGCGCCCAATAGGTGCGAGCGCTGTACGCAGAGACGGACCATAGCGAGCGCAGGGGACCATTCGACAGGAAGCAAAGTGAGTTATTGGGCGTGATATTGACTGGCGTGTCGTGGCTAGCTGAAGGAGTGCGCCAACCCGGCATAATCACAGGTGTATTTGGCAATGTGACTGACCTACGCCTGGACGGCGCATACCTCGGCTTGGCCCACCTGGAGGGCGCGAACCTCGTCGTGGCCTAAGGGGGGCATGATACCCACTGCCACCTTTATCGTAGCCTGTTAGCCGAGTCACAGCATTTTCCTGGCTTACATCGACAACCGAGTGTGAGGCATACAGGCAGCTTCTCACGTGGTTTCGCAGGTCGTGACGCAACCCCTCAACTCGCCCCAGGCTTCCAGCTGTGCTGCGCCACATGCCCGGTCGTGGCCACTCAGTTCGCGTACGCGCCACACTACCAAACCGTGCGCAATGAACGCAGCTAGCTTGTCGTTATGACTTGATGCTGGCCGATCGAGAGGAGGTCTCTCGGGGCTAAGGCACACAGGGGTTGCAGTGCGGCGCTACCAGCACCGCCACCAAGGACGCAATCGCCCTCTCGCCTGCGTGGGCAGCGCCTTCCGTTCCCGGCTGCGCAGCGTTCGACGGACCGTGCAGCAGTTACATCGACTGCGACGCCGGACACTGCCAGAAGCCAGGAAGATCGAGCAGCAGCGCGCGGCTAGCGCCGCGCGGCGTAAGTTGGCAGTCGTAAACAGCGGAGTCGGGCGAGCGACCGACACGGTATCCAAGGTCCGCTCGGCCAGCCGAACTTCGGCGATCTGCGCACTGTCGAGGTGGAAGCCCAATGGCACTCCAGTGCCGTCAATGACGAGCATCCACTTCGCGTCCTTCCCTTTCTTGGTGAGGCCAACCTTGTCGCCGCCATTCTTGGCGGGCGCGAACGAGCCGTCGAGACAGGAACGGCTGGATGAAAGCCCAGTGCCGGTCCGTGAGATGAATCCTGGCCATGCAGCCATGCTATTTCATCCCGCCAGTGTTTCGGAACCGCCTCTACGTTTGTGATTTAACCATGAAGAGGCGAGCGACGAACTCGGGGAGCGGTCGCTGCCAGGAGAAAGTCGAGCTGGTAGTCGGATTTAGGCGGCGTCGGACGCGCTGAGGAGCGCCTTAGTGATGGCCGGATAGCGCGTTGCCCTGCCCGAGCGCTTGCCTTTAGGGCGGCCCGGGGAGCGTCCACAGGGTTTTGGCGCGCAGGCCAGGATGGGCAGGCGGAGCATAAGGATCGAAAACGCACGTCGGACCCGCTCAGGGGTGAGTTGGCCAACTGGCTGGGGACGTTGCCACGGCAGCGGCTGGTCGCTGGCCAAGGGACGAGCGAGGCGCAGTTGGGTGTAGGCGAGCAGGACCAGCCAGGTCCAGCGGTCGGCTTGTTCGGGGTGGCGCACCCGCGGGAGCGTCCAATTGAGCGTCTGTTTGAGGAATCTGAACGTATGCTCGACATCGAAGCGCCGCACGTAGGCACGCCAGGCGCGATCCAAGTGCGGGATGGAGTCCGCATCGTCGGGGGTATGCCACCAGAGCCAGAGCGCTTGCGGCTTGCGCGTCTGCTGGGGCAAACGCGAGACCTCAACCAAGAGCAGCGTCCCGCGCACAATCGGCCGTCGACCGCGCGCATCGCGCTGAGCATGCTGGCCATGTGTCTTAGGGTGCAGCCCGGTCCATGCCCGCACGCGCACCCAACCATACTGCGTATCCTCGCTGGTGAGGTCGCCGTCGGGCGGGAGCCAGGTCGCTGGCGCGTCACAAGCGAACTTGTGGCCGTGCCGGCGGGGCCGGCCAGTGCGCGGCTGCGCCCTCGGGTCGGCATAGAAGCAGCGCCCGGACCGCAAGCGGACCAGAATGGCGGCTGGAGTGTCTCCCAGCGCTTGGGTGAGTTGGACGGGATCGTAGCCCGCGTCGAAGAGGAACCACGGCAGCGGATCAGCGGACGGGAGGTGGGGGAGAAACGCCTTGATCTGTTCGGCGGCCACGACATTGCTGTTCTCTTGAGGGCGCAGCCGCCGTACCCGCAGAGGCGCCGTCCAGCTCTCCCGGGCAAAGCCGACCTGAGCGATCCACGAGTACGCCCAGCCAGCGACAATGGGTTGTCCTGCCGAATGACGCGAGGCGTGATAGTAGAGCGCGCGTTCCGGGCTGGTCTCGGCGTCGCAGCGCGGCCAGACGCTGATATCCACGGCATAGATGGGCTCACCACCCGCCAAGGGATGAGTGGCGAGCAGTTGCTCCAGTGATCGGCTACTGACTTGGCCGGCCGCCAACGCGTCGTAGAGGCTGCCCCAGCCGCGCTGATGCTGCGGCTGCACGCTGAGCAGTGGCAGCGAAGGCACCGGCCCCGTGGTCAGCAGGGTGTCGCACAGTTCAAACAAGGCATCCTGCCGCCGGCTGAAGGCGGCATACGCTGCAGCGCGAAAGCTGGCAAGAGTGGTAAGAATATCCATACCCCTCAGTTTGGCACGTATCGACGCCGATCTGAAGGCGTGGCCCCGTGCGGGGTTAAATCACAAGCTAGGAAAACTGGACCTATTCACTGGCTTGTTGGACATGCGCTGAGGCAAAACAGGTTCCATGTTTATTCGGGTATACTGTGGTCGCGCTCCTCTAGGGTTGAGAGAGTGTAGCCATTTGCACAAACAGAATGCGTCTCATCTCAGCCTGGCACGCGAGCCTCGTCGATCCACAGCAGCGCTTAGGGCAGTAAGCGCAGGAGGCCACTTATGCAAGCGGGTATTCCTTTCGCCGCGTCCTTCCTGACCGACTCCGAGATTAAAGTAGAAGTAGAGAAATATGATCAAACCGGCAAAGAACACATCGGCGACCTAGGTATTTTTGTCCTTCAGACGGACAACAAAACGCTGAGACCAGTACTAAAAGGTGAACTCGAGGATCCGGCGGGATGCTTAGAGTCTATGGGCTACGAGCTTGTACCTGATGCATACTATGACGGCAGAAGCCGCGAGTTCAAGAGCTTGCACGACGAGTATACGATAAAACCAAATGAGCAAGCGGTATTTAGTTCTCGTCAGCGTGTCAAGCTGACACGGCATATGGGAGCTCTTCACTTCGGACGGTATTCTCGGCAAGTCTCCGGAATGGTGATCGGTGCAGGCTTAATTCAGCCTGGCTGGGGACTACATGAACCAACACCAATCTACATCAGCGTTTCGAACCTGTCTCAAGCGCCAGTCACGATCAGGCCCGATACTCGACTAAGCCGCCTCGTGTTCTTTAGGGTGACTAGTCCCATTGACCACTTTCAGATTACGACACCTGAGGTGATCTTGAACGAAATAAAGGGTGACATAAAGCGACAACAGCGAAGTGCACGCGTACGTAGGGCATGGATAGCGGCCCGAAATATCCTCGGCATAGTGATCACGATCGCAGTATTCTTTGCCGCAGTCTTCCTGTTTCCTGATTTGCACCAACCTCCTCTGAGCCAGGTGTTTGGGGTCATAACAGCTGGTCTCATTGCCTACTTCTTCACACGGACCTTCCGGGCAATTAGGGGGAATCCTGAATAGTGCTGACAATGCCCTGCAGAGCCAAGTGGGATCTGCTACTTTGTAGCCAAGCAGTTTAGAGTAACCGAAGACGAGGAAAGAAGAGACTCTCAGGCCCCTCGCAGGCAATTGTTGGGCGACAACTAGAGTTGTCGGTCACCGCTCCGGGGAGACCCTTGTTGGCGACGACTGAATCACAACGTCTTTTCCTTTCAAGAAGGGGAGGGGACGCTGTGAAGAAAGACGCCGAGGTACACCTCTTGTTGCGAGAACGTCAGAAAGGCCGCACACAAGTCCAGTCGGCGGCTCGTGCAGGGATGAGTGAACGAACCGCGCGCAAGTATGAACACGCCGGCGCGCTTCCCAGCCAACTCAAACGGCCACGCACCCATCGCACCCGTTCCGGAGGATCCCTTCGCCGAGGACTGGCCTTCGATCGTCGCCCAACTCGAAGACGACCCCGCCGTGCAGGCCAAAACGCTCTTCGAACTACGTTGCCTGCACCATCCTTAGCGCTACCAGCCCACCCAATTGCGCACGCTGCAACGCCCACATCAAGACCTGGCGTGCGCTGCACGGTCCTGAGCATGAGCAAGAGATCTACTTGGAGCAGTGTCTGTGCGAGATCGGCGGCGTGCCGCAGCAGCATCGCACAGACCGACTCAGCGCCGCGGTGCGCCAGCTGGATCACGCCGTCGCCTTGACTTTACCGACCGCTACCGGGCGCTCATGGCGCACTACGGAATGCAGCCGACCACCACCGTCGCCGGCGAGGCGCATAACAACGGCGACGTCGAACAAGCTCACTACCTCTTCAAGCAGGCGGTAGATCAAGCTCTGCGCGTTCATGGCAGCCGTGACTTTGCCGATCGCTCCGCCTACGAGCGAGATATGCTAAGAGGTAGGCAACCGCACCCTCCTCGTCACCTCGGCAGGAGCGCCGACGACGAATTGGCAGGAAGAACTGCAGGAGCTATTGCGCGGCCTGAATCTGAGCGGCATAGCGGACAGCTTCGCTGCTTCGCCCTCAAAGCGGCCAAAGCTCACCTCTCGCACGAGGCATTCTTGTACGAGCTGGCGGCGCTGTTACACCGGCACTCCGCGACTGTTCTGCGTGTGGGCTTTGAGGAACGGAACACTCGGGTGCTAGAGACTGAGTAGGAAATTATGCAAGCTCGCCCAAGGTGGGCATGTCCTTCAATAGAGCCTGCCATACCTGATCGTGCAGCAAGTCGGGTGCAACTTGCGCGTTCAGCACATGCATAAGTGGGAAGATAGAGGTCAAAGATAAGAAGCGCTGCCGGTGGGTAGCGAGCTGCTCAAGCGTCTCATGAGCCCCTCGCACGCTCTTTCCTGACAGAGTTCGCTTATCGACACGAGCTAGTGCGACCTCTGGCTCCACATCGAGCAGAATAATAGAAGTCGGTTGTGGCAGTAACCTGTGCATGTATGCAATGTCAGCTGGGGATGGGTCGTCTCCATCTGCCTGGTAGACCATGCTGCTAATATAGCTCCGATCAGAGATAACAGGTTGATTTGCAGTAAGCGCATCTCTGATCGGTATCGCTAGGTTAGTAAACCGATCGGCAAGGAGCAAGGCGAGTTCGACGGCCTTATCGGACGGGCGAGACGTCAGCGAACTCCTGACTTGCCGAAACCAAGGGGTAGGCTCTCGAACCACAAAGGGAGAAATGCCGCTCCGAGAGAACCGGGCTACAAGCATGTCAACCTGTGTTGTCTTGCCAGTACCACTTATTCCCTCGAACAAGACGTATGGCATTACAGGCAGACGCCCTAGCGAAGATGGTATCTGCACCTTGGACGCAAACAACGCCGCGAAGACATAATCACGCGTTGCTTGGTATCGGCTTTCGGGGAATTCCAGAGAGGCAATGCGCGCAGGCATCTTACGCACGAGCCGATCAAGGAAATCGGCGAGGGTGCCGCCGCTTTCTCCCGTCCATAGAGCGGAGCGCGCAACGCCTAGCGCTCCCATACCTGCCAAGAAGTCTGCGTCTTTCAGTAGCCTCCCCTCAAGCGTAGTAGGACGTACTTCTGGTTGATCATGTTCAGAGATCGCCTGGAGAACAGCGGCCAACTTTTCTTGGGGGAAGCTGATTGCGGACAAGATTTCTCGAGCGTTTTCTGCCGATAGCGCTGAACTTGCAGTGCCGTGATAGCGGGTATCACTTCTGCCGAGATCATGTAAAAGGGCGGAGGCACACAAGACATCAATGTCACCGCCATAGATAATCTGCAGATCTAGGGCGAAGGTCAGCACTCGATCAAGATGTTCTTCGGTATGGCTTTGGCTTAAGCGCAGCTCGGTTAACTGTGTGCGAATTGGTTCTTCGTATGGCGATGCACTTAGTACTTTCACAGCCACTTATCTTTCCCGCCTCGTACTTAACTGCACGTCAACTGCGTGTCTAGTAGCTTTAGCCACCACTAGACTCCTGATCCCCGGACTCCGCAGCATCCGACTTACGTATGCCACCCGACCCTAAGGTAGAAAGGTCTCGGTAAAAGAAATACAAATAGTTTGAGGGTGTCACTTCCACAGAGGTGAAGTCAGACACATTGGGAAATTCTTCGATCGTGGGAAAGCGGAACTTTCGTTTCGCACGGTTACTGGGTACAGCATTGACTTTTCGTACATTCTCCCAGTGCAGCGGGAAGGAGACGACAGGGTATCGCTCGGGGACGTTGCTGATCTCCGCCACCCAAATCTCGTTCATACCCAATTTGCGTGCCAACCAGACACGATGAAGCCCGTCAAGGATGACACTGACAAACTGGCCTTGCGTGGGCTCAAAGTAGCGCTCGATCACGGGAGGGATTTGCCGGTATACCTCGCCGTTAGTTTCATACTCCATAAGGCCAGCTAGGTCGAAGAGGCTCAGAGCATATTGAGAGCACAGCTGCCCCTGCAGGTGTTGCAACTGATCCACTTGTGGATTGAGCACATAAGTGGAGATTGGGGACAGATCATCTACAGAGTAGCGTTTGAGTTGAATCGTCGCTTCCGCGTAGGGTTTCAGCGATCGGTCGACCAAGAGTGTGACGTTCCGCAAACCCGCTTCGACAACCTCCCACGGCAAGTACCTCTTCAGTTTAAGCTGATATGTAGCAGGCGCGAGATTATTATGGCTTGTCTGCAGAAAATCCAGAAATGTCTCTGGAACGAACGGCTTCCCGTCCTGCTGGCAAAGCGCCTCCACAAAGCGCGCGCTCTCGCGATAACCTTCAAGAGCAGCAGAATGGCCCTCAGCAGTGTGCGTGTCGATCAAAGCACGTTTGGCCGCCAGCAATACATTTCCTGCTGCAGACTCTTCCCAACACCAGGCATTGGCGGGATTACCACCACCAAGAGTCGCGAGCCCACGTGTCTTGGAGTACTGGTACGTGCGCTCAGCTCCATTTGGGCCGGTACCAGTAAGTGCATCTGCCTCTTGAAGGATCTGCAGAAGGAAGGTAAGTCGACGTCCCTGGGGTTCTCCGATCGGCTGTTCGAATTGTTCGAGCTCCTCGGCGTGCACGCCCAGGTCAGCGGGCTTAACGACACCATCCCAGCGTAAGCTGGGATACTGATAATTCGTATCGTCATGGTGCGCGATAAGGTGGAACACTGTTAGGCGAAGACTTTGGTGGTCCGCGAAGACCTTCACGTTCCGAAGCACCTGGTCCGAGATCTCGAGGCTTGCAGCTATGTGCTCCCGCTTGTCGAGGGACCAGGTGCTATCGTAGCGAGTATAGCCTACATCGTGGAGGAGCGCAGCGGCCCGAAGCACTAAGAGTTCAGCAAATGTAACTTGTGCATGGGTATTGGCGACTGTGGTTATGACGCATTGCTCGACATCCTTGCCATGTGCATTGCCATGATAAGCATCTGCGACCACGTGAAGGTACAACTCATCAAGCTGCCGCCTAATCGGCACCAACGCCGACTCAATGTCGTCAACATTGAGTAGTCCCGGCAATTCGAACAACTGACCGTCGGCAATGAGCATCGTTTGATCCTTCAAAATACCCAGCAGTATATCACTTTCCTTGACGCGCTTACAAATCACTCCGCCTTTCGGCGTTGATAAATTGCGCTGCCAAGAATGCTAGCACTGCGACGATGCCGTTACCAAAGTACTGGTTAATCCCTGGGTTAACCCCTGCCAGAGGCAGGACAAGGGGCAGCCAGTAAAGAGCGCTCCCAAGGACAACGAATCCAGCCCCGTAAGCAAGACGTCGCGACCATACAGCCCGCACTTCACGCGCCCTCAACTTTGCCTGATCCTCCTCAATTCGGTCTCTGATGAATTCCAATGTTGTGCCGTGTCCCCGATTAGTGATCTCGTCTGAGACTCGGAAGAACACCAGGCGGCTAAGCGACTCGTGCCGTGTGATGTGGATTGGTGTCCTCCCAATGTTTCGTATAGAGGTGAATATGGGTGCCTCGCGCGCTGCCCCCCACTCGGGCTGGATGAGGCCAGTAGCGATGATACTCCCAGAGAGCTGTCCCGAAAACCTGGCGAAGTGCAAGGCGCAGTATTTATGGCTAAAGCCCACGTACTGCTGAGGCTCAATCACAACCTCATTGCCCGGCTGGAGCAGAAGCCCGACTTTGCCTTGCGGAATAAGCTTCCACTTACCGCTTCCCCGGTCGTAGTACCGCAAGGGATACAGTTTGTAGCCTGTTGACTCTAGACACCCCGATGGGTCGTCCTTGGCTGGGTCGACTGGGTGAAGAGCGGGTATGTAGTGTGCGAGGTCGTCGAAGGGAAACCGCGTCTCTTGGTTAGGCTCGCGTCCCAGTCTATTAGGATCCGGAACTACTATGCGGATGTCACCACTGCCTACCGCCTGCCGGATCGCCTTATCAACGAGGACTGCTCCACTGAAGGGATCGATCGGCGGATATGCGCCAGCCATAGCCTGCTCCTCCCTAGTGATTGGTGTGTGGTAGGGCTGTCCCCCTGCCTGTTCGTAATGTGCAAGATAACACACTGATCCCTAGGGGTACAATCACTCGGATCGCTCGAGGTCTCGAAATGCCGTGTGGCAGAGTTACCTCATGATTTAGTAACTATCTCAGAACGGACAAGCGGTGGAGACGGCGGGCCCAGAGCAGGGCACAAGCGAACTGGAGCAGCCCCCGAAAGTTGGCGGCATGCTTGTCGTAGCGCACCAGGAGCGCCCGGCACTTGGAGAGCCACGCCAGCGTCCGCTCCACCACCCAGCGTCGCGCTGGATAGCGCTTCTCGCCGCTCGTCGGGTCCTGCTTCTCCTCCCCAATCCGCCGAATGTGTCCGACATAGCCGTGCGCCTCGACCGCCGCATGCCCAGTCGGGTTATCATAGGCCTTGTCCAAGCAAAGGTGCTGCGGCCACTCCGGCGTGGGGATAGGGCGCGCCACGACTATGGCGTCTACGGTCGCGGCGAGCAGCTTGGTGTCATTATCAACGCCGGTGTAGATTTGGTTCATGTCCACATGCGGTGCTACCTCAGACGGCGTGAGATGATACAGCTCCAGCGGCGGCTAGGGAGGGCTGCCCCGGTAGGGCTGGAGTCGCCCGATGCGTCTCTCGTGTGTGCTTGCCGCC
>Ga0207684_10000434_pt1 | contig 55507 bp, 53 predicted proteins | sample KBSK5501metaG_FD_184342 | JGI IMG/M metagenome (GOLD analysis project Ga0207684, IMG submission 184342) | Corn, switchgrass and miscanthus rhizosphere microbial communities from Kellogg Biological Station, Michigan, USA - KBS K5-50-1 metaG... | ecosystem: Host-associated > Plants > Roots >... | reverse complement strand
AGAACAACCAAACATTGTGATTCTTGGCAAACAGGCGATTGATGACGATTGCAATCAAACCGGCCAACTGCTGGCAGCCCTTCTCGACTGGCCCCAAGCGACGTTCGCATCAAAAATCGAGATTAGCGGCAGCAACGCGACTGTTACGCGCGAGATTGATGGCGGATTGGAAACGTTGGAAATCGCGTTACCGGCAATAATCACGACTGACCTCCGTTTGAACGAACCGCGCTACACGACACTTCCAAACATCATGAAGGCCAAGAAAAAGCCCTTAGACATTATTCCGATTGCAGACCTGCAAGCGGATGTGGCGCCAAGACTAACGACACTCAAAGTCGAAACGCCGCGTCCCAGGAAAGCCGGCATCAAGGTTCAAACCGTCGAAGAACTCGTGAGCCGCCTGCGAGACGAAGCCAAAGTGATTTGATTACTCTTATACTAGCGCCAGCACTCACACTCGCACTCCTTCCATGCCAATTCTCGTCCTCGCTGAACATGACAACGCAGCTTTAAAACCCGCGACACGGAATACAGTCGCTGCCGCAAGAAAAATTGGGGAAAAAACGGGAGACTCGGAGATCCATGTACTTGTGGCCGGAGATAAACCGCAACCGGTCGCTGAAGCTGCTTCGCGTCTTGAAGGGGTGAGTCGCGTGTTTGTCGCCGATGCGCCGCATCTTGGCGCGCAGACGGCTGAAGGAGTTGGCGGACAGACCGTGCTTCAAGTCCGGACGAGAAACTATTCGCACCTTTTGGCGCCAGCGACGACCTTCGGGAAAGATGTGTTGCCTCGTGTAGCTGCCCAGATGGACGCGCAACAGATTTCGGGGATTGCGGAAGTGGTCGATGGAAGCACTTTTGTTCGTCCCATCTATGCCGGGAACGCTTTGGCCACCGTCCAGGCCGGCACGACAGAACAGATCAAAGTATTAACCGTTCTCGCTACGGCCTTCGATGCTGCCCCGGTTAAGGAATCTGCTTGCCCGGTCGAAGCGGTCACTGAAATCGCAAAGGATACCGGCCGCACAAAATTGGTTGGCCGTCAGCTATCAGGCGGAAGCGGAAAAGTCGAACTGACGACAGCTCGGGTGGTTGTTTCGGGCGGACGCGGTCTCCAGAAGGGCGAGAACTTTAAATTGCTCGATGCTTTAGCTGCGAAGTTGAACGGAGCCGTTGGAGCCTCGCGCGCTGCTGTGGATGCCGGATTTGTGCCGAACGATTATCAGGTTGGGCAAACCGGCAAAATGGTGGCTCCCGACCTGTATATCGCTGTTGGAATCTCGGGCGCGATCCAACATCTGGCCGGGATGCGGGATTCGAAAGTAATTGTCGCAATCAATAAGGACCCCGACGCCCCGATTTTCCAAATCGCAGATTATGGCCTGATCGGTGACGCACTAGAGATCGTGCCTAAGTTGACCGAGTTGTTGTAGGGCGGCAGGGCCTGCTGCCCTACAGCACGCGCTCGCGAAACAAATTTCTCGTTAGATTTGCGCGGCCCGATCTAATGTAGGTACGGTATCCCCGCCCCCCAAAAAATGCTGACTACTCCCGAAAAACTGATCTTCGCGTTGTTGGCTGTGCTTTCGCTTTACTACACGTTCATCGGATTTCGCCAGATCGTTGCGGTGATTCGGAGAGGCCAACCGGAATATTATTCGCGAACCAATTTTGCGCTTCAGCGTATCTGGGAAGCATTTGTCCGAACAGTTACTCAGGTCACAGTCTTCAAGAATCGGCCGGTCGTCGGTTTCTTTCACAGCTTCGTTTTTTATGGGTTCACTTTCTATGCTCTGGTGAACCTCGTCGATGTAGTAGAAGGTTTTTTTCCGCCACACGCTTTCGACTTCGAAGGAATTGAGACGGACGTTTTAATTAGCAGGTCGATTGTCGGAAATCTTTATCGACTGGGCGCAGACCTATTCGGGTTCCTGGTGCTAATCGGAATCGTCTTTTTTGTTTGGCGCCGGTTTATTCAGAAGGATCGCCTGCTTCAGCAATTCAACGACTCCGTGCTCCTGCATCCTGGGGTTAAGCAAGGCGGGATCAGGCGCGACAGTGTGATCGTCGCCGGATTCATCTTCTTACACGTCGGATTTCGGATATTCGGAGCAGGCGGTTCTCTTGCGGCTGCAGGTCATACTGATGTTTGGCAGCCGGTGGCCAGTGTCATCGCGCGGATCGTGGGATTCGGCGGCGGGCGGATTGTTCTTTGGCACATTGGCTGGTGGATATCGCTGGGTTTGATTCTCGCTTTTCTTCCTTATTTCGTTCGTTCCAAGCATATTCACCTCTTCGTTGCACCGGTACGTCTGGGAATGGACCGCAGGGAAGCCGGCGGAAACAAGATTGGGAGCGGCGCGCTGGACCCGATCAATTTCGAGGATGAAACGGTTGAACAATTTGGCACCGCCAAGCTGGAACAATTCCGAATTACCCAATTGATCGATCCTTACGCCTGCATCCAATGTAACCGCTGCACCAATGTCTGCCCGGCCCACGCCACCGGAAAATCGCTTTCGCCATCGGCGATAGAAATCAATAAGCGATATGAGCTCAACGCTGTGCGAGCGCTACTGGCCGCCGGTGAACCAAGTACACGTCCGGTGATGGAGTTCGTCTTGAACGAGAGCGCTCTTTGGGCATGCACAACGTGCGGCGCATGTGTCGAAGCTTGTCCGGTTGGATGCGAACAACTGACTGATATCATCGATATCCGCCGGGACGCAGTCATGACGACTGGCCAGTTCCCGCAGGAACTCAACGCGGCGTTTCGCAACATGGAACGTTCAGGCAATCCCTGGGGTGTCGCTCAAGAAACGCGCGCCGATTGGCCCGGAGCGCATCTGAAAGCTCCGACTGTCGACGAAAATCCTGAGTTCGATGTTCTGTATTGGGTCGGATGTGCCGGCGCTTACGATCCCGCGGCGCAGAAGATCGCACGGGCACTTACAGAGATCATGGCTCATGCGAAATTGAGTTTTGCGATCCTGGGAAAGAAAGAAAAATGTACCGGCGACTCCGCTCGAAGAGCCGGCAACGAATATCTGTATTACCAGCTTGCCACGGAGAATGTTGAGACCCTGAATGCAGTCCTGACGCCGAGAAATTCAGGTGAGCCAAAACGAGTGGTCACTACCTGTCCGCACTGCTTCAACGCGCTGGCCAACGATTATCCACAATTGGGCGGCAAGTACCGGGTGATCCACCACAGCCAGCTAATTGGAGAGCTCATCGCCGAGGGACGGCTTCCGAAAATGAACTTCGAACAAAAGGTGACCTACCACGATCCCTGCTACCTCGGACGCCACAACGGAGTCTACGACGCACCACGTAATGTCCTGACGAACGGCCGTCCCGAGCAACTGGTGGAAATGTCGAGAAACCGAAACAATAGCTTCTGTTGCGGCGCTGGTGGCGCCCAATTCTGGAAAGAAGAAGAACCCGGGACCATGAAAGTGGCAGAAAACCGTTTTCAAGAGGCTCAGCAAACCGGTGCCAAAACCGTCGCGACCGGCTGCCCTTTTTGTAAAGCGATGCTCGCCAGCAGCGTAAGCGCAGCCCAGCCCGGTGCTCCGGCGATTCTGGATATTGCAGAGCTGGTGGCCGAGAATTTGCGACGGGCGAAACTGAAAGCCGGTCTTTCCGGCTGAGCTGGCGAATCCTGGGTTTAGGTCGCGCGGGAGCGCGAACCCTACCCGCGATATGCCCGAGACAGGTAGGGTTCGCGCTCTCGCGCGACCTAGACCCATCGCGTTATTCCCTCCTGCCACCATTGTTCCCTTTTTCAATTTTTGAGGTAATCTGAACAAGAATTGCCACCTCATAACGCTGTGGTAGCCCAAAGATGCTTGAATTGTTGGCGTTGACGGCGCTGTTGGCATTGTTGGCATTCCCCCTATGAGTACGTACCAAGCTCCCCTCAAAGACATGCAGTTCGTGATGCGCGAACTGGCGGGTCTCGATCAGGTCATCGCGTTGCCGGGATGGCAAGAGACCGATTCGGACACGATCGATTCAATTCTTCAGGAAGCTGCCCGGTTCGCTTCCGAAGTTTTTTCACCTTTGAACCAGACTGGCGACCAGCAAGGGGTCAAGTGGAAGGACGGTAACGTCATTACCGCCACCGGGTTCCGGGAAGCTTACCAGAAATATTCCGAGCTCGGATGGAATCGCCTAGGGTTCGGAGCCGATTACGGGGGACACGAGGTTCCGTCGCTGGTTAGCGCGCCGGTGCACGAGATGTGGAAATCAGCCAACTTGGCTTTTTCCGCTTGTTTCCAACTTACTCAAGGCGCTGTCGAAGCGTTAATGCTGTGCGGATCGGAGGAGCAGAAGAAAACTTTCTTACCGAACATGATCGATGGTCGCTGGACCGGGACGATGAATCTGACCGAGCCACAAGCCGGATCTGATCTTGGCCTGGTACGCACCCGGGCTGAACGTCAGGCTGATGGGAAGTACAAGTTGTTTGGACAGAAGATTTTCATCACGTTCGGTGAACACGATCTGAGCGAAAACATTATTCACCTCGTTCTGGCTCGAACACCCGATGCTCCTGCCGGTGTGAAAGGAATTTCGCTCTTTGTAGTTCCGAAATTTCTGGTCAACCCGGACGGCTCGCTTGGCGCACGAAACGATGTTCATTGCCTATCGGTAGAACATAAGCTCGGCATTCACGGGAGCCCAACCTGCGTTCTTTCGTACGGAGATCAGGGTGGCGCTACAGGCTATCTCGTGGGCGAAGAAAATCGCGGCATTCAATACATGTTCGTTATGATGAACCTTGCGCGATTTTCCGTCGGACTGGAAGGCGTCGCAATCGCTGAACGCGCCTATCAACAGGCGCTCGAGTACGCGAAAACCCGAGTCCAAGGACGCGATCTGGTCGGCGGAAAAAACTCTGTTCGAATCATCGAACACCCCGATGTGCGCCGGATGTTGCTTTTAATGAAATCGCAGACCGAAGCCACCCGATCATTAGCTTACGTGGTAGCGGCGGCGCGAGATCTGGGGACACATCACCCGGATGCATCGCAAAGGCTCCGTTACATGGCGTTTGTCGATTTGATGACACCGGTTGTAAAAGGCTGGAGCAGCGAGGTGGGTGTGGAAGTGGCATCCATTGGGATTCAAGTCCACGGCGGAATGGGTTACATCGAAGAGACCGGCGCTGCCCAGCATCTGCGTGATGCTCGGATCACAACGATCTACGAAGGGACAACCGGTATACAGGCCAACGATCTTCTCGGAAGAAAAATAGTCCGAGAAAACGGTTTAACGATTCGCGGCGTCCTAAAGGAAATGCGTAAGACCGATGTCGATCTCGAAAAAGGTGGAAAATCGCTCGCCGGCATACGGGAATCGCTCTCACACGGAATCGACGCGCTCTCGGGTGCAGTAGAATACATCCTTTCGAACTATCAGGCTGATCCGAAGAAGGTCGCAGTTGGAGCTGTTCCGCTGCTCAAACTCCTAGGAATCGTGGCCGGCGGCTGGCAGCTTGCTCGCGGCGCTGTCGCTGCTAATCGCAAGCTTGCCGAAGGACATGGCGACAGCGCATTTTACAATGCGAAAATCACCACAGCACAGTTTTTCGCTGAGCACGTACTGTCCGCAGCCCCTGGGCTCGCGCGCACTATAACCCATGGCGGCGAGCCCGCGACTGTTCTACCCGAGGAAAGCTTCTGAGCATCGCAGCTACTCGTCCTCGTTCTCGTCGTCGTCCTCGTACTCGAGAACGAGGAGGAGGACGAGGACGAAAAAGTCTCGCTACGACAGTCGATTGAAATACAAAGTCTATCTTCCAGCGCTCACTTAACGGGCCCATGCCTATCCTCGACACGAAACTAAATCCGCGCTCGGAGGACTTCCGCAAAAACGCGGCCGCGATGCGGGAGGCAGTGGCCGATCTCCGAGCGAATGTAGCTGAGCTTTCGCTGGGAGGCGACAAGGCGGCTCGAGAAAAGCATCTAGCTCGCGGCAAACTGCTGCCCCGGGATCGAGTCCAGCTCTTGCTCGACCCCGGTACACCGTTTCTCGAGCTTTCACAGTTAGCAGCGTACGGCATGTACGACAATGCCGCACCAGGAGCGGGATTGATTACCGGAATCGGCAGGGTCTCCGGCAGAGAATGCGTGATTGTTTGCAACGACGCGACAGTCAAAGGCGGCACCTATTATCCGATCACGGTGAAAAAACATTTGCGGGCGCAGGAGATCGCTGAGCAAAATCGTCTACCCTGTATTTACCTGGTCGATTCAGGAGGCGCCAATCTGCCAAATCAGGATGAGGTCTTTCCCGATCGCGACCATTTTGGACGCATTTTTTATAACCAGGCCAACTTATCGGCCCAGGGGATTGCGCAGATCGCCGTTGTGATGGGCTCATGCACCGCTGGCGGCGCTTATGTACCTGCAATGAGCGATGAATCGATCATCGTCAAAAATCAGGGAACAATTTTCCTCGCCGGACCGCCGCTGGTTAAAGCAGCCACCGGCGAAGTGGTTACCGCCGAAGAGTTAGGCGGCGGCGATGTGCATACTCGCTTGTCGGGAGTAGCCGATCATTTGGCTCAGGACGATGCGCACGCGCTGGCGCTTGCGCGGAAGATTGTCGCGAATCTGAACCTGACTAAACCCGCGCAGCTCGAAATTCGGACGAGTGCCGATCCACGCTACGAGCCTGAAGGTCTGTACGGAGCGATTCCGGCCGATCCACGTCGATCGTATGATGTACGGGAAGTCATTGCGCGAATTGTTGATAATTCCGAGTTTGATGAGTTCAAAGCGCGTTACGGAGCGACGCTGGTATGCGGGATCTCGCATCTGCACGGCTACCCGGTTGGCATTATTGCAAACCAGGGAATCCTTTTCTCCGAGTCTGCACAGAAAGGAACACATTTCATTGAGCTAGTCTGTCAGCGAAAGATCCCGCTGATTTTCTTACAGAATATTTCCGGTTTTATGGTGGGCCGGAAATACGAGAACGAAGGTATCGCAAGGCACGGCGCGAAGATGGTTACAGCGGTCGCTACCGCGCGAGTCCCGAAATTTACTGTGATCATCGGCGGCTCCTTTGGAGCGGGAAACTACGGCATGTGCGGGCGAGCCTATTCGCCTCGGTTTCTCTGGATGTGGCCCAACGCGCGAATCTCGGTCATGGGCGGCGAACAGGCTGCTTCCGTACTCGCCACGGTAAAGCGCGATAACATCGAAGCCAAAGGCGGTGCATGGAGCGCTGAAGAAGAAGAAAAATTCAAAGCCCCGATCCGCGAACAGTACGAAAAACAAGGGCACCCTTATTATGCCAGCGCTCGCCTTTGGGATGACGGCGTCATCGACCCGATCGATACCCGCATGGTATTGGCACTCGGCATCTCCGCAGCGCTGAATGCGCCTATCCAGGAGACCAGGTTTGGGGTGTTTCGGATGTGATCCTTGAAGGAGACAGGAGTCAGGAGTCGGGAGACAGAAGATAGGACATAATGAACTGCAGGATATGCTTGTTTCTGTTATTGTGTTCGACCGCATGGGCCGCTTTCGCCGCCGATCCTTATCCTCCTGTCAAGTTTCCACCGAACTCAGGTGGTCCAACCATCGGACGTGTCATTCGTCCTGGAAGAATGGAAGGCGGAACAAGGTAACGGCGGCTTTGGCCAGTTCGTGTTTCAAAGTTGGCTCGTTCCGAAACAGGGTTCGCCAATTCGTTTGATGCCGGTACCACTTTATGATGGGCTTTCTTCGGATTCGATCGGATTCGAATCGATCTACTCGTTTTCGCCAATCAGCCGATACATTTTCCGGGAACAAAAAATCGCGCACGGTGAATCGGGTGCGTACATCTATGGACGGGATAGCGGGCTTGGTTACAGCGTAATTGTACCCAACCTTCAAAAGGGTGCTGTCGCCTTCTTCCAAAGCAGCACAGGTCTGACGTTCGAATACGGCGGCATCGTTGAGTTTGTGAACTGGGTGTCACCAGATGCCATCGCGATCAGCCTTCGCGGGTCCTCCGCTGGTCGAAAGTTCAGCATTTTCAACTGGCGATGCGTAATCTCAATACCCTCTCAATCGTTCTCAATACCCGACGAGTAGGTAGCGACGAGCAAGGCGGCTATTACCAAACGGTAGCACGGCAGAAGTCCCATTGTCGCATACGTCCTATACGTCACATAAGTCATATAGGTCCTATCCCTCCCATCCTCCTGGACTCCACTCGAACTTCTTGCGATTCTCCACCTGTGACTTACCAAACCCTCCAGGTCTCGGTGGCAGATTATGTTGCTCGGGTCGAGTTGCACCGGCCTGACGTCCACAACGCGTTTAACGAAACGATGATCGCCGAGTTGACCGACAGTTTTCAAGCGCTCGGCTCTACTGCTGATATCCGTGCAGTTCTCCTGACAGCCACAGGCAAGTCATTCAGCGCCGGCGCCGACCTGAACTGGATGCGAAAAATGGCGAGCTTTTCTGATGATGAAAATCGCGTCGACGCGTTAGCGCTCGCGACAATGCTCCGTACTATCTATTCTTGCCCGAAGCCTGTAGTTGCGCAGGTCCAAGGAGACGCTTATGGCGGCGGCGTCGGCTTGATCGCGGCTACAGATATCGCTATCGCTGCGGAAACGGCACGATTCAGTTTATCCGAAGTGAAACTCGGACTGATTGCCGCGACCATCAGTCCTTATGTAATTCGCGCAATCGGTGAACGCGCAGCTCACCGATACCTGATCACAGCCGAACGGTTCGACGCCCAAGAAGCCTGCCGGATCGGCTTGGTACATCAAATCGTACCAAGCGACAAAGTCGAAGAAACGGTTCAGTCACTTCTGCAGCTGTTGCTTCAAAACAGTCCGAACGCGGTTGCTGAATCGAAGCGGCTTGTACGAGAAGTGGTCGATCAACCGATCTCCGACGCACTTTTGGACGACACAGCCCGGCGCATCGCTCGGGTCCGAGCCTCCGATGAAGGAAAGGAGGGCGTCAGAGCATTTCTGGAAAAGCGGCGACCCGCTTGGACCGAGAACTATGAACGAAAAAGATCGGGCGACGCGTTGTAGGGCGGCAGGCCTCTGCCGCCAGACCGGCGCGCTGGGTTTCGGCGGCAGGGCCTGCCGCCCTGAAGCAAAATCTGCGTAATCTGCGGTTCCTTTCCTCCCCAATGTTTTCCAAGATCCTCATCGCTAACCGGGGTGAAATCGCTTGTCGGGTCGCGGCCACCGCGAAACGTCTCGGTATTCGAACCGTCGCCGTTTACTCCGATGCTGATGCGCGAGCGAAACATGTCGCGGCCTGTGATGAAGCGGTCCGGATAGGAGGAGCAGCAGCAAGCGAAAGCTATCTGCAGGTTGAATCGATCGTTTCCGCAGCGCAGCGAACCGGCTCCGAGGCTATTCATCCGGGATACGGCTTTCTCGCCGAAAACGAAGCATTCGCGTCTGCGTGCGCAAAGGCAGGAATCACATTCATCGGTCCACCGGCTCCAGCCATTCGTGCGATGGGTAGTAAAAGCGCGGCGAAAGATCTAATGGAGCGGGTTGGCGTGCCGGTAGTGCCAGGATATCACGGTAACAACCAGGATCTCGACTTCTTGCAATCGCAGGCGGCTGCCATCGGTTTCCCGGTCATGATCAAAGCCGCTGCCGGAGGAGGCGGCAAGGGAATGCGTGTCGTTGACGCGCCCGATCGTTTTCACCGGGATGCCGAATCGTGCCGGCGTGAAGCAAAGAACAGTTTCGGAGACGACCGATTATTGATCGAAAAATATATGACGCGCCCGCGCCACATTGAGATTCAGGTCTTTGCCGATACCCATGGCAATTGCGTTTATCTATTCGAACGCGACTGCTCAGTCCAACGACGCCACCAGAAAATCATCGAAGAAGCACCCGCCCCAGGAATCACACCCGACCGCCGCGCAGCCATGGGACAGGCCGCAGTGAAGGCTGCGCAAGCGGTAGGCTATGCTGGTGCTGGAACCGTCGAATTCATTGTCGACCAGGAAGGCAATTTCTTTTTCATGGAGATGAACACGCGGCTTCAGGTCGAGCACCCCGTGACCGAGTTGGTCACCGGGTTAGACCTCGTAGAATGGCAGTTGCTGGTCGGATCAGGTTCTCCGCTGCCTCTCTTCCAAGATCAATTGAACATGTCCGGTCACGCGATTGAAACGAGGATCTACGCCGAAAATCCCGAAAAAGGCTTCATGCCATCTACCGGCACAGTGAAGACGCTCCGGACTCCCGCCGCTGTCGAATTCGAGGCCGGCAGACCACCCGGCCAGATCTTGACCAGGATTGATGCTGGTATCCGGGAAGGTGATGCCATTTCGGCCGACTACGACCCGATGATCGCCAAGCTGATCGTCTGGGGCGAGGATCGGGCTCAAGCATTGTTGCGCGCACAAGGCGGGCTCAACCAGTTGGTTGTGCTCGGCCCGCTCACAAATATCGCTTTCCTGCGAAAAGTGCTTGGGTGTGCGGACTTCGCTGACGCAGTTTTGGACACCAGCCTGATTGAGCGCAACCAAACCAGTCTGCTCTCTTCGCCGGGAGAGGTAACCTACGACACGATCGCGTTGGCGACAGTTGCCTTATTAAAAAGCGAACAGACCAGCGGTTCTGGCGAAGACCCCTATTCGCCATGGAGAACAGCTTCAGGTTGGCGACTCAACAGCTCTTACAAAAGACCTCTGCGCTGGCTGGTGAACCACCGCGAAGTCGAAGCGGCCATTGTCTATACCCGCTCAGGCATAAGCCTTGAAACCGTTGGAACTGAGCGTTCGCTCTCAATTCAATCAGTTCGCGACAATGATTTCTCGCTAACCGCGGGCTCGCAAACGATCTCGGGGCAAGTTTATTCCGATGGCGCGGTCTACCACGTGTTCGAATTTGGAGAGCACACCACTTTAGAATGGCTCGACCCGCTTACCCACTCTCATGCGACGGAGACGCACGAAGGCGAGCTAACCGCGCCGATGCCTGGAAAAATCGTCGCGGTGCATGTTGCCTCCGGCGATAAGGTAAAAAAAGGTGCTCCACTGATTGCGATGGAAGCGATGAAAGTCGAGTACACCATCCAGGCGCCGGCAGACGGCACAATTCAGGAGGTCTTGTTTACTGTTGGAGAACAGGTAACAGAAGGTGCCGAACTAGTCCGGTTCCAGGAAGGCTGACGTTCCAGGTTTCAAAAAATCTGTGTAACTGGCGGAATCTGCGGTTTATCTCTTTCTGCGGTTGTCTAGTAATGAAGCAAAAAGTCAAAATCGTTGAAGTCGGTCCACGCGACGGTCTTCAAAACGAACCCGGATTGGTTGATACCGCCATCAAAGTTGAGCTGATCAACCGCCTGACTCTCGCCGGATTCGCAAACATTGAGTCAGCGTCGTTTGTTTCGCCGAAATGGGTGCCACAGATGGCGGACGGAGTGCAAGTGATGCAACAGATTCATCGCAAGTCGGGGCTTGTTTATTCGGCGCTGGTTCCGAATATGAAAGGGTTCGAGAATGCAATCGCTGCCAAAGTCGATGAAGTCGTGATATTCGGCGCCGCGAGCGAGACATTTTCGCAGAAGAACATCAATTGCTCAATTGACGAGTCGATAACCCGATTCGTGCCCGTTGCAAATGCAACAAAAGAGACGGGTCTACGTTTGCGCGGAAGCATTTCTTGTTGTCTCGGCTGCCCGTATGAGGGCGAGATTTCGCCTCAGGCCGTGACGAAGGTGGTTGCCCGATTCCGCGATCTCGGCTGCGACGAAATTGATATAGCCGACACAATCGGCGTGGGTACTGCGGACCTGGTCAAGCGGGTTATTGAGGCGGCCACCAAAGAATTCCCGATCGAACACTTGGCCGGACACTATCATGACACCTACGGCCAGGCGCTGGCGAACGTCCTGGCCAGTCTTCAATCGGGCCTATCAATCTTTCATTCGTCGGTAGCCGGACTTGGCGGATGCCCATTCGCAAAAGGAGCGACAGGAAACGTCGCCACAGAAGATGTCTTGTACCTGATGCGCGGCATGGGCTTTGATACAGGTGTCGATTTGGAACAGGTGGTCTTAATCGGAGACTTTATATCGAAAGCAATTGGCCGCGCCAACGCGTCGCGAACCGGAAGAGCCCTGCTGGCTTCGAGCGGCGATGGGCAGCATTGATTAGTCTCGGGCGACGCAGTAGCCGCCGATATTAGCCCAGGGCTTCAGCCCCGGGTTTTGAGCGAAGCCAGGATCGGTCTGAAAGACCGGCAGATTGCCCAGCGCGCGACAAGCCAAAAGAGAACGGAAAGATCACATCCGTTTGTAACGCCTTTCTGCGGGCCCTTTCAGGGCCAGCGCCTTTGACATACTAACCCAGGGCTGAAGCCCTGGGCTATTATCGTTGCGCTCCTTGCGGAGCACTTCGTCGAGCTTTAAATGATTTCTAGCGCAGCCGACAGATTTTTTTTAAACAGAAGGACGCAAAGCTCACAAAGCTTGTGACGAAGAACCTTCTCTTCGCGATCTTTGCGATCTTCTGTTAATTCTTCTGCATCCGAATGAGCCCGCATTTGTACATAGCGTTTGTCCTGGCAACTTCCGTCCTCATTCCTTCTGATTGCAGTCATCATTGATAGCACCTGGGCAATCCTGGCTGGCCGCGCTAGACACCTTCTAGCCGAATGGCCGAATCCGAAACCGTATCTCTGGTAGTCTTTTGATCGGTGCAGGGACTGGGTTGGCGCTGGCCCGCCGAAAGTGAGAACGGCAAGGCCCGCGGCGCTATAGGCGGTTCAATCACGCGACCCCCTCTCTTTCGCTACCCGCATCGCGTAGCACGATTTCCAGACAAGTTTTATCAATTACTGGCAGACTGGGTTCAGGTGGTTAGTTCGATTCCATGATTCGATTAGTCGCCAGGATCTTTGTCGGCTGCGTCATTTCTTATACGTGGCCTTAATTGCATTTGTGCCGTTGCTTGATTGGCTCGTTCTGTATCCGACTACTGAGCCTCTTCCAACTGGAAGGGCAACACGCAGAACAGTCGCCTTTGGTACTGGCGAAATAGAGATTTGGACTCAAATGTCTCAGCCGGCCCAGCTCGCCCGCTATCCAGATTTCTATATTCTTTCATTCTTCGGAAACGGAACACGCGCGGAGGCCGGAGTTCAGATGCTGTCAGAAATGTTCAGCAAAAGATCGGTTGAAGTTTGGGGCGTGAACTACCCGGGTTACGGCGGAAGCACCGGACCGGCGAAAGTCGCTAAAATCGCACCCGTGGCGGTCACTGCCTTTGATACACTGAATAAGCTCGCCGACGGTCGACCAATCATTGTCTTTGGATCAAGCCTGGGTACTACAGCCGCGCTCCACGTTGCTGTTCAAAGACGGGTTACTGGAGTGATCCTCGAGAATCCGCCCGCAATTCGGCAGATGATTCGGGGAGAATATGGGTGGTGGAACCTTTGGCTGTTGGCGGAACCATATTCGCTTCAAGTACCAAAAGACTTAGACAACATCGCCAACGCAAAGAAGGTCAGGGCGCCAGGGGTCTTTCTGCTCGGCCAAAAGGACAACTTTGTGCTGCCTAAATATCAGGCTCCAGTGCGGGACGCTTACGCCGGAGAAAAACTAGTTATCCCGGTGACTGCCTCGGGCCACAACGCTCCGATTCGAGACGCCGCTCTGTATCAGCTACAACAATCAATCGACTGGTTATTGGCGGAGGGATCCTTGGCGTTGCGCGGCAGGAAGCTTCGCGCAGACGGCTCCCAAACTTCGCCCTACCCTATCACCTCGAAGTGACTCATCAGCTTGAACAGCTCGTAGCGATCCTCCAGCTCTTTCTTTGTCAGCTGATTCAGGCGCTCCAGACTGAAAGACTCGACACAGAAGCTTGCTAACAAGCTTCCATAAACGACTGCTTTCTTCAGGTCGTCGAAATCGAATGCTTTTTTATCGAGGCTGGCCAGATAACCGGCAAAACCTCCGGCAAACGTGTCCCCTGCTCCGGTCGGGTCATGGATATCTTCCAGCGGAAATGCTCCACAGCTGAAGAATCGGTCTTTGCTCAGTAACAGACATCCATGTTCGCCTTTCTTAATCGCGACATATTTCGGGCCGAGATGCAGGATGTTGTGCGCGGCTTTTATCAGACTCGTTTCCTCGGTCAACTGACGCGCTTCGCTGTCGTTTAACACCAGAAGATCGATCCCTTTCAGAAGACCCAACAACTCCGGGCGCGTTGTTGTGATCCACAAGTCCATCGTGTCGGCGACGACAAAACGAGCGCTGTCGGCTTGATCGAGCACATGTTTTTGCAGCGACGGACTGATGTTGCCCAGCAGAACAATCGGAGTCCCTTTGTATGCGTCGGGCAGTTTCGGAGAGAATGTCTCAAAGACATTCAACTCGACACTCAGCGTTTTTCGCACGTTCATGTCCCAATCGTATTCTCCGGACCAACGGAACGTTTTGCCATCAACGATCTGTAAGCCGGCAAGATCAACACCCCGCGATTTGAACAGTTCGATATGCTCCTTCGGAAAATCGGAACCGACGATTCCAACGAGATTCACCGGCGAGAAAAAACTGGCGCCGACCGAAGCGTACGATGCCGAACCGCCGAGGAGTTCCCGATGTTCTTCCAGCTGTGTCTTGATGTTATCAATCGCAATGGAGCCAACAATGAGTACGGACATAAGAGGTTAAGGAACCGCAGATTACACAGATTACACGGATTTTCTAGATTCCGAGGCCTCGCAGTAAGCGAAATCGGCGTAATCTGCGCTTCCTAATCCGTCTTCCGAGTAAACGGAACAAAGACGACGCCGCAGAGATGTTCTTTGCGGATGTCCGGCCCGTTTTTTTCTAACAGAACAAGATGCTGACCATGCCAGGTTCTAATCGGAATAATCATTCTGCCGCGGTCAGTAAGCTGATCGAGTAACGGTTGCGGGACGTGATCTAGAGCGGCTGCTACGATGATTGCATCGAACGGTGCGTGATCCAACCAGCCATCATATCCGTCGGTGGCCCGTACAAAAACATTGGTAAATCCTAGCCGGATCAGATCCGTTTCCGCTCGCTCGGCTAATGCGTCCACAATTTCCAGCGAATAGACCTCTTTTACGATTCGAGCCAGGACGGCCGCTTGATAACCAGACCCGGTGCCGATCTCGAGCACGCGATGATCTGCCTGCAACCTGAGCTGCTCGATCATGTAACCAACAATGTACGGTTGGGAAATTGTCTGACCGTATCCGATCGGCAGCGCGTGATCTTCATAAGCTCGTTCTCGCTGCGAAAACGGAACGAATTCGTGACGAGGCACGGACACCATCGCCTGCAGCAGCTTTTCATCGGAAACGCCTCTGCGGCGGACCTGAGACTCCACCATCTGCCTGCGCAGTTCCTCAAAGTCGAGGCCGGTAGATTGACCGTTGTTCGACGTCATGAGTTCAACGTCCAAAGTAGAGCCGTCAGTCATTGGTTGCAACGCCGACAAGGGTCCGATCCCCATAGTCGCATAAGTCCCATACGTCGCATACGTCCTATTAGTCCCATCGGTCCCATTCCTCTTATCTTTCACGGAATAAACCAAGCCTTTCACTTCTGAAAAAAAGAGGCTTATTGCTCTAAGCCTCCCTATGACCTCCCTCTATCGCTTGCTTTTCATTTTATTGCTGCTGGCAAACAGCGGTCTTGCAGTCTCGTTTCAAAGCGGCCCTACCCGAGTGCATTTGCTCGAGCTTTATACGTCCGAGGGGTGTTCGAGTTGTCCGCCGGCGGAGCGTTATTTTACAACGCTGAAACAAAATCCATTGCTCTGGAAATCGGTTGTGCCGGTCGCGTTTCACGTCGACTACTGGGACGGGTTAGGCTGGAAAGACAAGCTTTCAGCGCCCGTCTTTACCGCGCGCCAACGCAGCTATGCTGCAGCCTGGGGATCCAGATCGGTCTATACGCCGGCATTCGTTCTTGACGGCAGCAAATGGCAAGAGCGTGACCTCGGGAAATTGGGAGCGGCAGAGAACGTGGGGATTCTTTCAGCCAGCCTTGATGGATCTGGTAACGTCCGACTCACTTACAAGCCAGCAGATTCCAAGAATAACCAATCCTTGCACGCTTATGTTGTTCTGCTCGGAATGGGGCTCAACTCCGATGTCAGAGCTGGCGAAAATGCCGGTCGGAAATTGAGCCACGATTTTGCTGCCATCGCTTTTGAAACGGGTGAAATGACGACCGAAGGTGACCATGTGGTCGGTGCCTTTCGCATACCGAGCGATCGAATTGTTCCAGGTCGAACTGCGCTGGCAATCTGGGTCGCGAACCACGATCGGCTTGAGCCGGTACAAGCTGTTGGCGGCCCGCTGTAATCAAATCCGAACAAAAGATCTCAAAGAAAGATTGAGATGCCCAGCTGATGGAGTCTAAATGTACCCAGACACTTTTGCTCCAGACGCAGAGAAGGAAACATTTGTTCGTTTTCTTCGGGACCTTGGTTTCGTTTTCTGATTTTCGCCGACGGCTCGGGACGAGGACCATTTGGTTGCGCCATTGCATTTCGCTTCCGGTATTGATCTCAGTCGTTTTCTGCATCCAGGTTCGTGCCGAGGAGATCTCGTTCGAAGGCGGGAAGGTGGAGGTGCAGTTCGATGGTCCGCTGGCCCAGGCAGAGAAGCCGGTTGCCACCCGTTGGATTCAGAACGCGGGACGGGCCGTCGCAAACTATTACGGTAAGTTCCCCGTATCGCGTCCGGTGTTACGAATAGCTCTAGGAGACGGAACGAAGGCGCGTGGAGGCCATGCATCCGGATGGAATGGTCCTCGTGTCCAGATTAGCCTGGGCCGTTCTGCTACGGACGAGACCTTAGCAGACGACTGGGTGCTCACGCATGAGATGTTGCATCTCTGTTTTCCTTCGCTCGAAGAGCAGCACCATTGGCTCGAAGAAGGCATGGCGACATATTGTGAGCCGGTGGCGCGTGCACGCGTAGGTAATTTAACCGCTGAACGGGTCTGGGGCGACATGGTCGAGGGTATGCCGCAGGGGGAACCGCAAAGCGGGGATCGTGGGTTGGATTACACGCATACCTGGGGCAGAACTTATTGGGGCGGTGCACTTTTCTGCCTTCAGGCTGATGTCGAAATCCGGCGGCGTACTAATAATCGCTACGGCTTCGAACATGCGTTACGCGCAATCGCTGCAGCGGGAGGCACGATTGAGCGCGATTGGGAGATCGATCGAGTCATTGCAGTTGGCGATGAAGCCGTTGGCGTCCCAGTCCTTCGCGAACTCTATGATCAGATGAAGACGACGCCTGTTACAGTCGATTTGAACGCTTTGTGGAAAAGACTTGGTGTCAGCCGAACAGCGGGCAAAGTCAGTTTTCGCGATGACGCACCGTTGGCATCTATCCGGAAGGCAATTACGGAAGGCCGTTGAGGAAGGCGGCGCGATTGTATCGGGGTGTGCGTGTCGGCGCAGGACGAGCCGAAGTGTCATTTGCTGTTCTGTTGAGGTAATCCGTTCGGTTCGGCCGGCTCGGTTCCACGCGCCGCGCCGGTCATAATAGCAACTACTTCGGACATTGTATTGTGCTGCGGGGTCGTTAAAGCTGCTCGGCGTCCAAGACGCATAACCTGGATGCGATCGGCAACTTCAAATACGTGCGGCATATCGTGGCTGATCAAGATAACGGCCAAACCCCGATCGCGAATTGTTCGGATTAAATTGAGGACCTGGCCGGACTCCCGAACGCCCAGGGCAGCGGTGGGTTCGTCCATGATCACTAGCCGGCGGGCAAAGATGGCTGCACGCGCCACAGCCACTCCTTGACGTTGTCCGCCGGAAAGCTTTTCGACAGCGCTATCAATCGATGGAAGACGAAATTTAAGTTCATCCATTTCCCTCTTGGCATCCCGTTTCATCCTGGCTTTGTCGAGCAACCGAAACCAGGAACCAGCAAAGTTTTCGTGCCGGAGCTCGCGACCCAGGAACAGGTTGGTGGCGATATCCAGGGCGGGCGCAACAGCCAGGTCCTGGTAAACAGTTTCGATGCCCAAGTTGCGGGCGTCCAGCGGGCTGCGGAAATGCACCGGAGCGCCGTCGAGCAAAACTTGCCCTTCGTCCGGAATCACCGCGCCACAAAGTACTTTGATCAACGTGCTTTTGCCGGCGCCATTGTCGCCAACCACTGCCAGGACTTCGCCGGCGCGCAGGTCCAGATCGGCACGGTCCAATGCCGTAACGTGTCCATATCGTTTGGTGATCCCACGAGCCTCCAGCACAACAGTGCCTTTCGGCGGCAGAGTTGCTCTCTCCTGAACATCGCCTTTCATCTTTGTCTTCGTCTTGAAATCTGATCCAAAGCAACGGCGCTAATCACAAGAATGCCGGTAACCAGGTCCTGCCACAATGGATCGATACCGGTAAGAGTCAGGCCGTTGCGCAGCACCGCAACTATCAGCGTCCCGATCAGCGTACCCCATAAGCTGCCCCGCCCTCCAAACAGACTGGTTCCTCCGATGACCACGGCTGTGATGCTGTCCAGGTTTGCGCTCTGCAACGCGTTTGGATCCGCGTTCGGGATACGGCCCAATGCTAGCCATGCGCCGATCCCGTAAAGGAACCCGGCGAACGTGTAGATGGAGAGTAGTCTGGACTGAACCGGAATACCGACCAGGCGAGCGGCTTCCCGGTTGTTTCCGATCGCGTAAACATGCCTGCCCCACGCGGTCTGGGTGAGCAGATACCAGACCAGAACGTAAAGCACGAACATAATGATCATGCCGTACGTGACTGACGTATCGCCAATCGCGAAAGCGTTCCCGGTCCAGGAAAGCAGATCATCTGTGACAGGAAAAGCGCCGCCCTGCGCGACTAGGCGGGTGATAGCGGTGATGATTCCGAGCAGACCGAGCGTTACAATGAACGGTGGCAGCCATAGCCGGCTGACCAGCAGGCCGGCAGTAAGTCCGAAACCGGTGCACAACACGAGGGCCAGAAGCAGCGAGAGAACCGGATTCTGTTGCCCCGCGACCAACTTCCCGGCGACTATCGTGCCCAGGACGGCGGTGCCGCCATTGGCCAGATCAATCCCGGCGGTCAGGATGATCATCGTTTGTCCAATTGCCAAGGTACCGACGATTACACTCTGCTGAACTACCAAAGAGAGGTTGCCCGGCGCCAAGAAGGTGCGCGTACTCAACGAAAATACTGCGCAAAACGCTATCAGGACAACCAAGGGCCCAATCGTCGGCGCAGTGAGAAGTCGGGCAAGCGCGCCACCTTTCGGCGTGGCGGGCGCGCTTACACCCATTGGCTCCGGTTCGCTAGCCCCTGGTGTCGCCTTTGTCTCCATCGCAGGGTGAATGTACAAGCTTTAGGGTTCGTTTACCTGAGCAACAAACCGGCTAAACGAAAGCCCATTCAGGCCCCAGCAGTTTTCCAAACCCCACTTCGTGTCTTTTGACGGTAGCCCGGCAAAGGGCTTGTCGGTAATCAGACTCGCTCCCGTGTTGATAAATCCGCTCGGTTTCTTGCCGGATTTCACGTAGTCAACGACATAATCGACTCCTTTTGTCGCCATGATTTTCGGGAACTGCATCACTGTTGCCGCGATCTTGCCGGCCTTAACGTACTCGACACCGAGTTTGCCGCCGTCGATCGAGGTCAAGACGATGTCCTTGGTTTTGCCCCGAGCTTTAATTGCGGCATACGCGCCCTCGGCCGCTGGTTCGTTGATTGTGTAAACGACATTGATATCGGGGTGGGCCGACAGCAGGTTTTCCATTCCCGTCTGGCCTTGATCTTGGGCGCCGTGCGTAATCTGTTTGCCGACGATCGCCGGATCCCCTTCCTTTATGCCGAACCCTTTCAAAAATCCGTCGTGCCGTTGAGTATCAACCGAGCCACCGGGAGTTCCATCAAGCATCGCAAGCTTCGGAGCCTTGTCACCAAGCGCTTTCCGAGCGTATTGACCCTGCAGCACGCCAGCCTCGAAATTGTCAGTCGCCAGCGTCGCATCAACCGCATCCGGAGGATCGGTCGCCGTATCTAACCCGATCACCAGAACGCCTTTATCGCGTGCTTTTTTAATTGCGCCCAACATACCGGTCGAATTGTTTGGAGTAATGAGAATTCCTTTCACGCCGGCGCTAATCAGGTCCTCAACTGCCGCGACCTGTCCTTCGTTGTCGCCATCAAACTTGCCGAATCGCGCGATTAATTTTGCACCGTGTTTTGTTGCCTCGGCGTTGGCCGCCTGGCGAAGCTTGACAAAGTAGGGGTTAACTTCTGTCTTGGTGACGAGTCCAATCAGAATCTGATCACCGGCGGCTTTCGCCATTTGAGCCGGCTCAGCAACGAAGAAAGAGAGTGCCGCTAAAGAGGTGGCACAAAGCGCCGTAGCGCGGGGGATAATCATGCGCATAGCAGAGGGTAATTGGGGGTTATCGTTTGGGGATTTTCGCTTGAGCGAGGACAGTCTTTTGCACCCTTAGGCTGAGTTCTGTCAATAATTAAATAAATCGGAATGATTTATTATTTGACCGCCGAGGTTCGCTCCCCCTAAACTTCCTGCCCGGTACCCGTGATCGCCTCAACCCCTGGAATTGTTGCTCGCTGATTCTTTTTCGGAACGGAGCCGAAAACCATGTCGTACGTCCTGACCTCGCTAACTTCGCTCCCCGCGCGAGGAGTCGACGCAAGCCGCGGAACCAATCAGGCAGGCGTTAAGCGCTATAACGAACGCTTGGTGCTTTCCCTGGTCCGAAGTCACGGCAGCCTTTCGAAAACCGAGATTGCCCGCTTAACCGGTCTGTCGCTCCAGACAAGCTCGGTGATCATGAAACAGCTGGAAAACGATGGTCTTCTGGTCCGGGAAAAACCCGTTCGCGGTAAGGTCGGCCAACCATCTGTTCCGATGTCATTGAATCCCGAAGGCGCTTTCTCGATCGGACTGAAGTTCGGGCGCCGCAGTGCAGATCTTGTGCTGATGGACTTCGTCGGAACGGCGCGACGATCAACGCGCACGAACTACGCCTATCCTACACCGGGCGAACTGGAGCGGTTCGTGCAGTCTGGTATCGCGGAAATCACGAACGACCTCGATGAAAAACAGGCCGGAAGAATCTGTGGCCTGGGGATCGCGGCACCATTCGAGATGTGGGGCTGGGAAGATGAGGTGGGCGCGCCACATGACGTACAAGAAACCTGGCGCAGATATGACATTAAAACCGAGGTCGAGCGGCTGGTTTCCTGGCCGGTTTATTTCTGCAATGACGGTACGGCAGCCTGCGCTGCTGAGCTCGCGTTCGGCAAGCGCACCAGCTACACGAACTTCTTATACGTCTTCTTCGCGACTTTTGTCGGAGGCGGCGTTGTCTTAAACGGAAGTCTTTATCCCGGACGGGCCGGCTACGCCGGGGCATTCGGATCGGTTTTGGTACCAGTGCCAGATAATCCGAACGGTGCTGCTACAAAAAGTCTGATTCGGTGCGCGTCTCTCTACATCCTTGAAAATATGCTGAAGCACGATGGGAGAGATCCGTCGATTCTTTGGCGATCGCCCGATGATTGGAGTGAAGTTGGAACCACTCTGGAGACATGGATTAACCAGGTAACCACCAATCTCAGCATCGCGATCAGCGCAGCAATCTCGATTATCGATTTTGAGGCTATCGTGATTGATGGAGCCTTTCCGCAGCCCGTCCGTTCCGCTGTAGTTCGGCAAACGCGCGACAAATTCAGCCATTTGGATCTGCAGGGACTCGCCCCGGTCGATATTGTGGAAGGAACAATCGGAAGCGGAGCACAGGTATTGGGAGCCGCAAGTCTACCGCTCCTTGCCGGTTTTTCGAGGGACCGCGATCTGCTGTTTCACGTCGCGGCTTAGTGATTGTGGAGCGTTGGGTATCCGCCTCCGGGCGCTGCGAGCATCGCCTCTCCAAAGCGGAGCGATAGCGATTCGAGGTCTTGGAGGGGCGTTGCTGGCAACGCCCAGCTGACCATTCACACTGAGCGCTATCGAACCTCCCGAAAGGATCCAAGCACCTTCCCAACATCCGTGAAGATAGTGTCCGGAAATCCGAGCGCCCGAGTCAGTCGATACTTGCGTTCGAGCGGATTCCGCACGACGCGCAGATCGCGATATTCCTTGCCCGTGATCCATCCCTTGGCCAACGACCAGAACGCCGTAGTAACTACCGGATAGTCGCTTCCATAAAGAATCCGTTCAGGATTCGCTCTAAGCTTTTCGAGCGTCCTGAGATGTAGCGGCTGGGAAAGCGCAGCGACATCTCCGTACAGGTTCGGGTAGGAGCGCCGCATCGCGTCAAATTCATCGAAATAATCCGGATGCCAGGGCAAAGCCCTGGTCCCACAATGAGCCGCGATCACCTTCACACCTAACTCCAGCGGTAAGCGTAACATTGCCGGCGAACGCAGGTCAGGTCGATGAGTCGGCAACGAAAATTCGCCTCCGGTGTGAGCCAGGAATGGAATACCCAAGTCCGCCAACCTTAGCCAAAAGGACCTGTAAGCTTGGCGATTGCAATCAACCGCCTGCACGCAGGGTAACAGCTTCAGGAGAACCGCTCCTGCGGCGACACAACGCTCAAGCTCGGCAATCGCATCTTTTCGAGCAGGATGAATCGAAACGCCTGCAAGGAACTCCGGATGGGCGCGAGCGAGCTCCAAAACCCGATTGTTCGGCACATAGATTCCCGACATACCAGGATGACGACCACCCGCTTCATCAAACAAATCGTCGCAAGCCAGGATTACCACCTTCTCAAGACTCGATTCCTGAACCCAGCCAACCAGCCGATCGACGTACACATCGTCCAGAGCCGGATCCTCGGGCGCTAAAGTGATGCCAACATCGCGCGCCATCATCTCCACGAACGGCCGTTGCCACCACCGCATCGACACACGGCAGCCGGAACCACTCAAACCGTTGCCGAGAATGTGGACATGTAGATCTATGCGCTTAGTGTGCAGTATCTCGTCCCCCATATATCAGCGATTTTTTTGCTACTAGCACTGACACCAACACTAACACCCATCATGAAATACCAACTATTTGGAAACAGCGGACTCCGGGTCTCGGAGGTCTGTCTTGGAACGATGACTTTCGGGGAGGATTGGGGCTGGGGATCATCGGAGGCTGAGGCTCGAAAGGTTTACGACCGATTTCGGGAGCATGGAGGCAACTTCATCGATACCGCGAATATGTACACAATGGGCACGAGCGAAAAATTGCTCGGGGAGTTTATGCAAGGGCATCGGGATGAGGTTGTGCTCGCAACAAAATATACGAACGCACCGCCCGGAAAAGACCCGAATGCCGGTGGCAACCATCGCAAAAACATGATGCGTTCGGTGGAAGAGAGCTTGAAACGTCTGAAAACCGATTACATCGATCTTTATTGGCTTCATATCTGGGACTCGATGACACCGATCGATGAGGTTATGCGTGGATTCGACGATCTGGTGAGTCAGGGTAAGATCCTCTACTCCGGCGTGTCCGATGCGCCTGCCTGGTGGATTTCTCGCGCAAATACGATCGCCCAACTACGCGGCTGGGCTCCGTTTATCGGGCTTCAGATCGAGTACAGCTTGCTGGAAAGAGCGCCTGAGCGGGAGCTGTTGCCGATGGCTCACGCCTTGGAGCTCGACGTTGTGGCCTGGAGTCCGCTCGCGGGTGGGTTCCTGTCGGGCAAATATCAAGTCACGCCAGAAGGAGTACGCAGCGAGTCAGGTTCGAGCCGTATGGATAATCCCGATATGCAGCAGTTCCTTCAAGACAAACCGCGCCTGGAATCAGTTATTGACGGCGTAAGGAGCGTAGCGAAGTCGATTGGCAAAAAACCTGCGCAAATCGCGCTGGCTTGGTTAACAAATCAGCCGCGTCCGGTAATCCCAATTATAGGGGCGCGGAAACTCGATCAGCTGGATGCAAATATTGAAGGCGCCGCTCTGCAACTCAGCGCTGATCATCTGAAACAATTGGACGATGCCAGCCGGATCGATCTCGGGTTCCCGCACGACTTTTTCAATATGCCGATGGTCCGGCAGCTTGTGCACGCCGGTTTGGCCGATTCGATCAAGGATCTCGGAAAACGGATTAGTTCTTAGCGTTTGACGTCCGCCTCCGCCGAGGGTACGGCGCGACAAGTTTTCGCGTTTAACGGATCCAGTCGTTTGCGGATTCGCAGCGTCGTATACGTCCTATAGGTCATATACGTCTCATAGGTCCTATCCTCCTGCCGCTAAACCCCCGCCCCAACCAGCGCGATCCCAACCGTCAACACACTTACGGCCAGGCAAACGGCGCCTATGTAGACGAGCTTAATCAGCCCGTTCGGCTTGGTCGCATCAGGCGACGTTACACAGAGGAAAAACCCGAGTGGCATCAGGATTGCGGCGACGGGCGCACCAAGCCGCGCGACCGTTTCCACCGATCCAGGTAGCGCCAAAGCGTCGACGTACAGCTGGATTACCAGGGAAAGAATCACAATGACTCCGGCATGCGCGTGCCCTGCGCGGAACATGTTTTGCCGGAGCGGATTATCCGCGTATCCGCGCTCGGCCGTTTTCAGCATACGCAGGAGGAACGATCCTCCGAACTCGATGCTGGGAACGGTGACCAAAAGAACGCCGGCTACAACCTTAGTGCTGTTGGAGAGGTCCATTACTGGTTCACTCGGTTACCAGATCACTCTGGCTCCGAGGACGCGGCGCTGGTTGTCCGCACATTGGAGCTTCCGTCTGTGCCGGAAAGAGCTCGGTGAGCAGGAAGAACAACATGTCATTTAGGTTCATCGTTTTGATCTCGGTTGAATGTTGACGCTGTCTACATTGGTCAATCATGTTGGCAGTGTCAACATTGTTCGCTATTTTGTCCGTCATGGCCAAAAATAAGCCTTATCATCACGGCAACCTGCGGCGTGTTCTCCTCAACGCTTCCCTCGAGCTTATTCGAGAAACGGGCCTCCACGGATTTACCTTGCGAGAAGTAGCACGCTGCGCTGGCGTATCGCATGCCGCGCCCTACAGGCATTTCCAGGACAAGGCTGATCTGCTGGCTGCGATCGCCGAAGAGGGTTTTGATCGATTGATCGAAGAAATGCGTGCAGCGGCTTCAAAAGCGAAAGATCCAGTCGCGCGCCTGGAGAATGCCGGGCTTGCTTATATCGGGTTTGCCCAGGATCAACCCGATCGATTTGCGGTTATGTTTACGACTCAACCGGAAGAGAAACCGGCTGCGCAAGCAGCCGGCGCGCGATGCTTTGCCGAGCTGGTTGACCTTGTAACTGCTTGCCAGAACGCCGGGCAATCCAACGATATTTCACCTCGAACTGCAGCTCTCATTGCCTGGACCCAAGTTCATGGCATCGCCGAACTGGCGCTGCGCGGACAACTGGGATTCAAAACCAGAAAAGAATTGATGGAGTTTGCCAGTAAAGCGACCGCTTTTGCGAATATCGGATATAGGAAAAGAAAAGCTAAACAGAAGGCCGCAAAGATCACAAAGAAGAATTAAGTCAAATCGAACGGACCCAACCTTTGCGATCTTTTCGCCCTTCTGTTTAATCCTCTTTGTCTCCTCTGCATTACTCCGCGTACCCTGCGTGAGCCCTCAGGATTGTGGACCACACGCGACTCACGCAAAGACCAAGAAGGATCTCACGCCAAGATCGAGTTCGAGGAAAATTAACTCTCTCCCAATATCCGCGAAGGAAGCTTAACCTTTGCGTCTTTCCGACTTGGCGTGAGATCCTTCTTGCGTCTTTGCGTGAGGTGCCCTTTTTCCGAGCGGCTTCACCAAGAAGAATCGTTGGTGTCCACGCGGATAGTCATTGAGAACACCAAAAACTTTAAATCCCGCCTTCTTATAAAAACCTGGCGCTTGGAAATCGAATGAATCAAGAAAGATGGCTTCGCAGCCCTGTTCCAAGGCAAGGTTCTCTGCTGCGGCAAGGAGATTGCGGCCGACGCCTTTCCTGCGATGAGATTCGCTTACGAAAACCGCGCTGACGAAAAGATGGTTCCAGTGACAATTACAAAGCAAACCTCCCACCGGTTCTGCTCCTCGGTCGTACGCGAAGATGGCGAAGCTGCGCACATTTCTTGACCCGGCTCGAGATTCGTTGAAGGCGATTAGCCGGTCGATGATCCAGCTCGCAGTATCAGGCGCTGGCTGTGGTTGGATTGTGAGTTTGAAGGGCACGGGAAAAGGATACACCATCGACACTTTGAACGGTTTCCGTTGGAGTGTTCCTACCTGGCCCGACGAACGAAAGCAAATTGGTGAGCGCTGCGCCAACGAGTACGAGTTCGAGATCGAGTTCGAGGACGATTGCTCCGAGCGTCTGTCGGCAAAGGATTCCTAACCTTAAGCGTCTTGGCGTCTTGGCATGAGGGATCGACTACCACAGCTTCGCTTCCTGATGAAACGCCGTAAGAAGCGTGCGCAAGCCCGGGAACAAAGAATCGTCCGATATGCATGGGACTCCCTTCAACAACAGGCAAAACGCTTCGGGCTGCTGAGGCTCGCTCAAACTCCCGAGGCTGCCCGAGCTAAGGTTTCTCGACCGGGACCCGTACCATATTGCCCCACTCGGTCCAGGATCCGTCGTAGTTCCGAACCTTTTCGAATCCGAGCAATTTGGTCAGCACAAACCAAGTATGACTCGATCGCTCACCGATCCGGCAATAAACGATGGTGTCGCCGTCCGGCTTATACCCAAGACCATCCTGATAAATCTTTTCGAGTTCCTCACGGGATTTGAATGTGCCGTCGTCATTGGCCGCCGTTTTCCAAGGAACGCTCTTTGCCCCGGGAACATGGCCGCCGCGGAGCACGCCCTCTTGCGGATACTCAGGCATATGTGTTATCTCGCCTTTGAATTCACCGGGCGAACGCACGTCAATTAGCGGTCTCCCCGCTTTGCTGTGTGCCAATGTATCTTCAAAAAAGGCGCGGATCGCGTTGTCGTTCCGTCCAGTCGGGACCGGGTAATTTGTCTCCGGATACGCCGGTTTGTCTTTCGTCACGGGGCGACCTTCCGCAATCCATTTATCGCGACCACCATTCAAGATCCGCAGATCCTTATAGCCGAATAGCGTGAAGACCCATAGCGCGTAGCAAGCCCACCAATTTGACTTGTCACCGTAAAATACAAGCGTCGTTTTTGGCGTGATCCCAATCCGGCTCGCGAATGCGGCGAAATGTTCGGGATCGAGATAATCGCGAATTATCTGATCATTAAGATCTTTGTGCCAGTCAACGTGCACGGCGCCGGGAATATGCCCAGTGTCATACAACAACACGTCTTCGTTGCTCTCGATTATGCGTACATTCGGATCGTTTAAATGTTGGGCGATCCAATCTGTATCTACCAATGCTTCTGGATAGGCGTATTGGCCGTTGCTGATATTCTGATTCTGTCTGGTACTCATAGTTTAACTGCATGTCGTAAAAAGCGTCTCAACATTCGTATTGCCAACGAGTGAAGTCCACGTCGCTGGTGAGCGAGGTCTACACATTCCCAACGAGGGAGACCTACATATTGCTAACGAGGGAGATCCTTTGGGCGTCTTTGTGTGACGTACCATCGCTCCAACTCGAACTCGAACTAACGACGTCTGGAGGGCTCACGCCTGAATGGTGCTGATGGGGTCGGACAAAGCCAAAGCAAACTTGGTTAGTCACTTTGATCTGTCCGCGAAAAAGTGGACACGGATTTTGTTAGTTTTTTCAATTGGTTTGTTCAACGAGAGATTTCTCAAACTCTAGGGGCGAACGGTAACCTAGAGAGGAATGAAGTCGCTTAGGGTTGTAGAAGGTCTCGATGTAATCGAAGAGCAAGGCTTGGGTTTCTAATCGGTTCTTAGGAATGTGGTGGTGGAAGCATTCGCTTTTGCGGGTAGCGAAGAAGCTTTCTATTGCAGCATTGTCATAACAGTTGGCATTTCGACTCATGCTTGATTGAACCTGATGGGCTTGGAGCACTTGTCGGAATGAAGCGGCCGCGTACTGGATTGCGCGATCGGAATGATGCACTCCAGGGGCTCTTGCCCAGCTCTTTAGAGCGCGCTGGAAAGCATCGATGACCAGCGGAGCTGCTAGCGAAGAGTCCAGCTTCCAACCAACGATCCGTCTAGAGCACAGATCCATCTCGACTGCCAAGTAGAGCCAGCCCTGCTCTAGGGTTGGCAGATAGGTAATATCGGCTGCCCAGACCTGATTGGGTTGGCTGGGCGGCTCTGGGAGCTGCGCGAGCCAATTGGGTGCAATAGGCAACGGATGGTTACTGTTGGTTGTCCTGGGCCGGAAGCGGCGCTTTTGCCCTGCTCGCAGGCCTCGCTGCTTCATGAGCCGGCAAATACGTGTTTTGGCACAGTAGAGGCCCTCTCTGCGCAGCATCTGCTGAATCCGTCTGCAACCGTAAGTGCAACGACTTCGCAGGAAGAGCACACCGATTTGTTCACTGAGTTGGGCGTCCTGTTTGGCCCTAGCACCTGCTTCTTTGTGCCGGTGAGCGTAAAAACCGCTAGAGCTCACTTGCAGCGTCTGAGAGAGTTCCTTCACCGAATGGCCATCTTGAGCACGCATTTGTTTGATCAATTCGAAGCGTTGGAGTTTTCCTGTCCCAAGATGGCCAAGGCTTTTTTTAAAATGTCGCGTTGTCGGCTCACCGTTTCCAATTCACGTCGTAGATGTGCGACTTCAGCGGCCAAATCATTGGCTGGCTCCTTAGCGGCTGCGCTGCCATAGAGCCTCTTCCATTTACCCAAGCTACAGTCTGAAACGCCCAATTCGCGCGCCAGCTGCACCGCCGAGCGCTGCCCACTTTCTAGCAACTGCACCGCGTTGCGCTTAAACTCTTCATCGTAATAACGACGAACTTTCTTCTCCTTCTTTTCTTGGTTCTCTCTCACGGTCAGGTCGTATTCTACACCTGTCCGCAATTTCGAGGACACCCCACTTGCCCAATCGAGTACGAGGACGAGTTCGAGGACGGGACAAAGGCGGACGCCGAACGCACCACGCCTCTACGCCCGGTGAAAGAAACGCAGCTGTTCGTGCAACGTTTCTACCTCTCTGGCGAGTCGCATGATCAACCTGATACCGTGGAAATTGATGCCACAGGCGGAGCGAAGGTATTCAATCTGGCGTAAGACCCGAATCCCTTCGTCATCGAAACACCAGCCCCCGGTCGCTTGATCTACTACCGGCGATACCAGACCGTGCTTGCAATAGAGCGCGACATGTCTGCGTGAGATATGCGCTAGAGCTGCTGCTGAGTCGATCGTGTAGAGCGCACGCGCATCGGGCTCGAAAACTTGGACCGCCATCGTTTCAAATGAGCTATCGAACGGATTCATCGTCACCTCCAGCCTTAAGTTGTTCTCGGGTTAAACTTTGAGACCTCGCTCAGCTGCTTCCACAGCTCGCGCTCCTTATCAGTAATGTGATCCGGGAGCCGAATGTTAATTACCACATAGAGATCGCCGTGCTGTCCCCCTTCGCCCGTCGGCAAACCGTGACCGCGTATACGCAGCTGCTGCCCATTATCAGATCCTGCCGGGACACGGACCGAAATCCGTCCTGCCAGGGTCGGCACGATTACCTTCGTTCCGAGCACCGCCTCCCAAGGGGCAACATCCAAAGTGTAATACAGGTCAGAACCTCGGACCTGAAAATCTGGATGTGCAGCAAGGCGGACGCGCAAAAAAAGATCGCCTGATGCAGCTCCACCGATCCCTGCGCCGCCCATCCCAGCAACTCTTATCGCCTGACCGTCGTGAACCCCGGCGGGAATTCGGACTCTTATTGTCTGTGTGGTGCTTGCCCCGGTGCGCGGATCAGTTCTCTGCAGTGAAAGAACGCGCACTCCTCCCTTCAACGCTTCCTCCAGCGTCACCAGAATATCGCTTTCGATGTCTTGTCCGCGGATCGCAACACCTCTGCCGCCGCCTGGTTCGGTCTCAGGTCCTTCAACTCCACCGAAACGTCCGGATCGGCCAAAGTATTGCTCAAAAAAATCGCTGAACCCGGTGCCGTCGAAATGGAACTCGTAACTTTGGCCATCTGCGGAACCGCGCCACGCTCTTCGCGTTGCTCCTTCGGGTGGCGGCTGGAACCTCTGATTCCAGTTCGCACCCAGTTCGTCGTATTTCTTGCGGTTGTCCGGATTACCAAGGACTTCGTAGGCTTCGTTGATCTCTTTGAACTTTTCTTCTGCGTTTTTCTTGTCCTTAGCAACGTCGGGATGATACTTCCGCGCTAGAGATCGGAACGCTTTTTTGATCTCTTGTTCGCTCGCTGTGCGCGGAACGCCCAGAATCGCGTAGTAATCTTTGAACTCAACCGGCATGTGGAGGCGCAATTGCTACTGTTGCGGGTTCTCTGCGAAAATGTCGTACTGCCAGAATCAAAGCGGCTACTTCGAACAATGCCGCGAGAAAGAACGTTGTTCCAACACGAATATCGGTAGGCGGATAATGCGATACCGCTGCCAGAATCGGAGTTGCGAACGTGGGCGCTATCACGCCCATGATGCTGTTGATCGAATTCAACGATCCAATTGCCAACCCTTGCTTTGCCGGATCCACGGCTTTGGATACTAATCCCTGAAGCGCCGGCGCAACTACGAAGCCCAGCATGTTTGCGAAAATAACGGCGTACATCATCCATCCTTGGGTCGAGAGCCCGTAAAGGATGTATGCGAAAAACGACGAAGTAAGACCAACCAGGAGGGTACGCACGTCACCGAAGTTCTTCAGCATCATCCGAAGCAAGACGGTCTGTCCCAACGCGGATCCGATTCCGACAATGAAAAGCGAGATACCGTTTTCAGTCGGTCCCCAGTGAAAGCGAAAGGTTGTGTAAAGCACCCAAGTAGTTCGCAAAATGAATTCAGGAAGCGCTACCAGCGTAAAGACAACAACGAGATTCCCGATACCGTGAATTTGCGCCAGCCCGATCAACGCGGAAAACGGATTCGCTTTTGCGAAAGAAAATGGGGAACGGTTTTGATTCGACTCCGGCAAAACAAAAAAGCCGTACAACCAGTTCAACAGCGAGAGCGACGCAGCAGCAAAGTACGGCAGGCGAAGATCGTGTTGAGCTAGGAGTCCGCCGAACATAGGTCCGCATATAAACCCCATGCCGAACACGGCGCCCATCATTCCGAACGTTTTCGCACGATCCTCAGGAGCCGTGATATCCGCTAGATAAGCGCCCGCGACAGAATAGCTCGCGCCGCACGCGCCTCCGATCAATCGGGCCACTAACAGGAGCCAGAGCGATGGCGAGAGCGCGGTGAGCAAAAAGTTCAGTCCCAGTCCAAATATCGCGACCAATAACAACGGTCGTCTCCCAAACTGGTCGCTCAGCGCGCCAAGCAACGGCGCGGAACAAAACAACATCAGACCATATGCTGCCATCAACGCACCGTACCAATAGGCCTGTTGATCCGGGCTCGTGGTCATCGTGCCAACCAGCGCGGGTAAAACCGGTATCACGATGCCGATCCCCAGGATGTCCAAAAACACGGTGATCAGAACGAATGGAACAGCGGCTTTGCGTTGATTCACCATTAACTTTCAGTTCCACGATTTTGCTCGTTACGCAAAATTGAAGCGATAAGTTGTGTTTGCTACGGCAACAATTCTCTGAATTGATCGCGCCATCGGCGGATCGACGCTGCCATGCCTTTTGCGAGAAGGCCTGAACTTCGAGGCGGCGGGTTTGGGCCGAAGCGGCAACCCCGTCCTTCGCCTGTCCTTCGCTGACGGCCAGGCCAACGAATTTCTCCGGGAATAGGTGCGCTGCCTACGAGCTCTCTCGACGCGGCTGAGAATTTGCCGGATCAGCCTTGGCATCGGCTCAAGCTTCTGACATAGTGCGGGCTCTTCCGACCATGCCGAGGGGATGCTTACCGCAGCTGCGGTGTCGCCGCGTCAGACAGGCGCCTCTTGCCATTGATCATGGTCATTCCACGGGTCTCGCCAAGGATTCAGCCGCAGGAACCAGCCAGGATGACTCGAGAATGAATCGGTTCTCTTTTAAACCGGGCACAAGCGCGCTAGTTTGCGTACTGGCCTCTATTCTCCTGGCTGTTGGTTGTAAAAAACAAGAGACCAGCGTCGCGACTACCCAGGCGATCGAAGTGACTGCGGTAAAGGTTCAGCCTCGCGATGTGCCGATCACATTCGAATGGCTTGCGCAGACAGAGAGCTCGCGGCAGGTCGAAATTCGCGCCCGAGTCGCGGGCATTCTGGAAAAGCGCGTCTACAAGGAAGGTGAGGTCGTCCAGGAAGGGCAGGTGATGTTCGAGATGGAGCGCAAACCATTCGAGGCGAAACTTGACGGAGCAAAAGCGGAGCTCGGTGTACAGGAAGCGCGCCTTGCCAACGCGCGTCAGACCCTCAAGCGCCTCCAGGACATGTCGGAAAAGAACTATAGCCGCAAAGACTTCGATGAGGCTGTCAACGCGGAACGAGAGGCGACGGCGTCCGTCCAAGCGGCCAAAGCAAAGGTTGCAGAGGCAGAACTGAACCTTAGCTACACCACGATTCGTGCGCCGATCACTGGATTATCGTCGTTCGCGACCAAGCACGACGGCAGCTACATTGGTGCAGGTGAGAATAGCATGCTGACTTACGTTGCGGCAATCGATCCGATTTGGGTGAAGTTCAGCGTGTCGGAGAACCAATGGTTGCGCCTCCAAGAGGAGGGCAAAGCAGGCCGCCTTGTGTTTCCCCCGGATGATGCTTTTGAGGTGGAGGTCGTGCTGGCTGATGGCGGGATCCATCCACAGAAGGGTAGACTCACGTTTACGGATGTTGCGTTTAGTCGCGATACGGGCACCTACCTGGTGAGAGCTGAAGTGCCAAACCCGCAGGACGATCTGAGCCCCGGGCAGTTTGTACGCGCTCGCTTACTTGGTGCGGTTCGGCCCAAGGCGATCCTGTTACCCAAGCGTGCGGTGCTCCAGGGTGCAAAAGGGAGTTTCGTGTGGATAGTAGGCCCGCAAAGCAAAGCGGAATTACGTCCCATCGAACTGGGCGACTGGTATGGTGACGAATGGTTTGTTAACGAAGGGCTGCATTCCGGAGATACGGTAGTCGTGGACGGAGGTATTAAGGTCCAGGCCGGGGCGATGCTTAAAGTTGTAGAACCCGCTGTTCAGCTACAAGCAAAATAGGAGGCTGCAAATGATTTCGCGGTTTTGCATCCAGCGGCCGATCTTCGCTGTTGTTTTATCCGCAGTGATTGTGATTGCGGGCGTCGGTGCGATGATGAGACTGCCGGTTGCGCAATATCCAGAAATAGCCCCACCGGTAGTCACAGTTTCCGCTGCGTATCCTGGCGCTGACGCTGATACCATCGCTCAAGCGGTGGCGGCGCCAATCGAGACGCAGATCAACGGAGTGGACAACATGTTATACATGGAGTCTTCCTGCTCTTCGGCGGGCCAGTATTCGCTTTCAATAACTTTTCAGGTTGGTACCGATCCGGATAAAGCCCAGGTTCAGGTGCAAAACCGGGTGAGTCTCGCTCTACCCTTGCTGCCCGATACCGTGCAGCGCGGCGGTGTCCAGACCAGCAAAAGTTCGGGTAGTACTCTCATGATTGTCGCCATCTATTCGCCAGATGGACGCTACGACGCGGAGTATGTCGGTAATTACGCCAACCTCTACGTGTTGGACGCAATTAAGCGTGTCCCCGGGGCGAATAACGCATTTATCATGGGCACCCCTGACCTCGCGATGCGAATCTGGCTGAAGCCTGATCGAATGGCCAGTCTCGGCATCACGCCCGGCGATATTGTTCAGGCGGTTTCGGCACAAAATCAGCAGTTCAGTGCCGGCAGCATAGGCAATTCGCCGACGAATGGCCCGGTAGCCATGACTTTCCCGGTTGTGCCCGAAGGACGCTTCAGCACGCCCCAGGAATTCGAAGATATCATTTTGCGGGCGGACCCAAACGGCGTGGCGATCGTGCGACTTAAGGACGTGGGTCGCGTTGAAGTGGGCCTCAAAGACTATATTCTGCGCACCAAGCTAAACGGCAAGCCGGCTACCCTCATAAACATTTTTCAGCAGGCGGACGCGAACGCGCTGTCCGTAGCGAATAATGTGCGGCAAACCCTGGATCAGTTGAAACATAATTTCCCTCAGGGACTCGACTACACGGTCTCCCTCGACACGACGCAGTTCGTCAAAGCCTCAATTAAAGAGGTAGAAAAAACGTTGTTGGAGGCAGCGCTCCTGGTCGTCGTAGTCGTATTCCTTTTTTTACAGAATCTTCGGGCAACGATCATACCGAGCCTTGCCGTTGTAGTCTCGCTGTTGGGTACGTTCATTGGAATGCTGGCACTGGGCTTCTCGATTAATTTGCTCACGCTCTTTGGGCTGGTCGTCGCTATCGGAATTGTGGTGGACGACGCGATTGTTGTGGTTGAAGCCGTCGAGCATAACATGGCGGCGGGGAATCTCTCGGCCCGTGATGCGACTTTCCGTGCAATGGAGCAGGTCTCCGGCCCGGTGATAGCTGTCGTCCTCGTACTGGCGGCGGTTTTCCTGCCGACGGCGGCAATTAGCGGCGCGACCGGCCAACTATACAAGCAGTTCGCCGTTACGATTGCCCTTTCGGTCGCGATATCTGGGTTTGTCGCATTGACTCTCACCCCAGCCCTCTGTGCCATTTGGCTTAAGCCTCACCATGGCCCACGCCGGGGTTTGTTCGGATGGTTTAATCGTGGCTTTGACCGGGTGACCAACCTTTACGGCGGCGGCGTCAGGCAAACTATCCGGCGATGGGTGATAGCCCTTGGCCTACTTGCGATAATGTTCTTTTGTACCTGGCGCCTCTTCAGCACGGTGCCGAGCAGCTTCGTGCCGCCCGAAGATCAAGGCTATCTGCTGGTAGCGGCTATACTGCCGGACGGTGCGAGTTTGGATCGTGCTGAGAAGGTTTGCGATAGGATATCAGAGATTTTCACCAAAGAACCCGCGGTGAAAGACGCGTCGACGTTCGCCGGCTACAGCCTGCTCGACAGTCAACTGAAGGCGAGGGCCGGGACGTTATTCGTATTACTAAAGGATTTCGAGGAAAGGAAGGGCGCTGAAAATAGCGCTTTCGCGTTGCTCAATCGGGTCCGGCCGAAACTGGCTGCCATCAAGGAGGCGATCGTCATCCCAGTCAATCCACCGTCGATTCCCGGTCTTGGTGCCCAAGGCGGTTTTGAATTCTGGATCCAAAGCCGCGGAGAGAGCGACGCGGCACGACTTCAGGAGACGGTTGCTGCATTCCTAGCCAAAGCTGGTCAGCGACCCGAGCTGGCCGATCTCAGCGCGACGCTCGACGCTGCATCCCGCCAGCTTCGCCTTCGAGTGGATCGGGCGAAAGCCGAGACTCTTGGTGTTCCGGTTCAGGATGTTTATGACGCGGTGCAAACATTTTTCGGATCGTTATCCGCTAGTCAGTATACTAAGTATAGCCGGGTCTGGCAGGTTGTGCTTCAAGCGGAAGCGAAGTACCGAGCTCAGCCCAATGATATTGAAAACATTTACGTTCGTAGTCGCTCCCAAAAAATGGTGCCGTTGTCGGCGCTCGTCACTACGAACTACAGTGTCGGGCCCGATCTCATCCAGCGCTTCAACAACGTCCTCTCCGTTCGCGTTAACGGGAATGCAGCGAGTGGGTTCAGTTCTGGGCAGGCGATCGCAGCGATGGAAGCGGTCGCACACGAAGTCTTGCCGGAGAGTTACAGTTTTCAATGGTCCGGCCAAGCGCTGGAGGAGAAGAAATCAGGCTCATCATCCACCCTTGTTTTTGTCTTAGGTGCCGTTTTTGTTTTCCTGATTCTTGCAGCCCAATATGAGTCGTGGGGTTTACCGCTGGCAGTTATTACTGCTGTCCCGTTTGCTGTTTTCGGCGCGATCCTTGGCGTCTGGATGCGCGGGCTGGAAAACGATGTCTATTTCCAAATTGGGCTTGTAACGTTGATCGGCCTCGCCGCTAAGAATGCGATTCTGATCGTCGAATTCGCCGCCCTTAGACGGCGCGAAGGACTCTCTATCCGCGATGCCGCCATCGATGCTGCTCAGCTTCGGCTTCGGCCAATCATAATGACCTCGCTTGCTTTTGTCTTTGGCATGATACCGATGTTCATTGCGGCAGGCCCTGGATCCAATTCCCGGCACTCGGTAGCCACGGGTATTATTGGCGGAATGCTAATGGCGAGCTCAATCGCTCTCTTCTTCGTGCCGATGTTCTTTTACCTGATCCAAGGCTGGAGCGAATTTTTCGGCTCCGCGAAAAATAGAGCGCCAAAAGTTCTTCCGGGAACGGCACCAGAAGGCCCAGCTGGTGGTTTTGCTCCCACTGGGAAACAGTACGATGATTGAATTCTCGAGGATTTTTTAACCGCGAATGGACACGAGTTGACACGCATGGATCGCACTCACTCGCGTTCATTCGCGTCTATTCGCAGTTTACTTGATCGTCTTTGCTTGCGGCTACCCTGCTGCGAATCATTCGTCTGAACTCTAGCGTCGCAGATCACGACCCGTCCTACTACGGTGAATACAAAAACCGCTTCTATTTTAGCGACTCTTTGCTGGTTGTTGTCCGCCGGTGTTTATATTGCCGCTAAAGCCGTAACGACGGAAATGCCACCCTGGGCGCTCTGTTTCTGGAGGGTGGTCATAGCGGGACTCGTCTTGCTGCCAATCACGCGTCCGGATTGGAGTTCGATGGCTAACCTAGTCCGGCGTAGATGGCTCTCACTGCTGATGATCGGTGGACTTGGGCTATCTATCACCCAGGGATTGATTTATGTCGGACTGAACTACACCAGCGCAATCAATGCGGGGCTCATTATCGCTCTAATGCCGGTGATGACCATAATACTAGCCCGCTTCCTGTTGAACGAGCCTGTCGGGACCTGGCAGCTCATCGGCTCGATTATTTCCTTCGTCGGCATGGCCATCATCGTCATTCGAGGCGATTTGTTGGCGTTGGCCCGGCTGGATTTGAATACTGGAGAACTTTTTGTAGTTGGCGCGGCAATCGCATTTGCACTCTATACCGTTTTGTTACGGAGAGCGAACTTCCAACTGGCAGGTCTGCCGCTATTGGTTGCACTGCTTGGAGCAGGAGCCGTAATGGCGCTGCCATTCTACAGTTGGGAACTTCTGCACGATGAGCGAAGCAATCTTAATACTAAGGGTATCCTGGCCCTACTTTACAGCGCTGTCCCAGGCGGTGCGCTGATGTATTATTTGTTTAACTTGAGCGTGGAAGCCCTCGGGGCGTCGCGAGCCGGAGTTTTTCTCTATTTACAAAGCCTTTTTGTGGCAGTCCTAGCGCATTTCTTTCTTGGCGAACACTTGCTTCCCTATCACCTGACGGGGGCATTCTTCATTCTGGTCGGCGTTGTTTTGGTTATGATGCTGAAGCCTGACCGAGCAAACCTGTAACTGTGCTGGCACTCAGCTAGATAAATGACCTGCCAGAGCGCGCATTGGCAATCGCCATCAGTTATTGTTGGCTCTTTATATCATCCAAGAGCAGCGACACCATCATCCGAACAAGGATTTCGGGCGGTACTGACTGATTGCGCCCATCTGCGGTAATTGTCTGCCAACGCCGTATGAACATCGCCGCCGGTTTCGAATCGCGGTCGGATGGAGGACACCAACCTAGCGAGCTTTAGGCCTCAGCTACCCAAGTTTGAATCTTTGGTGGATCAATTTTGCCGCGAAGCCCATCAGCCCGCAACAACTACTCCACTATGTTGTCATTGCTCATTTCGGGATACGTTTCCTTGATCCCGGCCGCTATTACCTTCACGTACTGCTCGCTTGGTGGGCTTGAATTCGCCCGCAGGTCAGCTCGGGCGGTTGTGAAAGTAAGAACCGGATACCCTCCTTCCGATCCAATATTCAGGAGTCTTCCGTACCAAGGGTTACCCGATAAACGAAATTCCGGTTGCCCAACTAACTGGTCGAACGCTGGAATGCAACGACAGCCGGTAACTGGACTTTCGTTCTCCTGCATCACTACGTCATTGAGCTGTTCCTCGGTAATCAGATACATCCGACCAAGCGTGGGGTGTCCCTTTGGATTTTCACGAATAAAGGCTAGGGCGCCGTTTCCCCACCTTCTGAACCGGCCGGCGAAATAGAGTTCAAAATTGAGCGATATCGGTCGGGATTCGATAGGCTCACTTTTATCTCGGCATCCCTCGTTGCGTTTAGCGCTCCCCTCCGGAGTACCACCTTCGAGGTAACACATGAGACGCTCACGCTGCAGATTCGAGCCGTAGCTCGCGTACCAGACTCGTTTGGGCGTATTCTGTTCCTGATTCGGTGACATTTGTTGCGACCGTCTCTGGGTTTGACCGCTTGCCTTCCGTTCTATCTTTAGGGTAGCGCCTTTCGAGGACAACGATCCGGACGAGGACGACAATCACGATCCGACGTCACATCGGGCGCGTAACCTTTATTCCGCCCATCACCTCGCCTTCAACCCGATGTGATCGGCCCCGGAACAGGGCAACGCGTTTTCCGCTCTGGTCGGTAACAACAACGTCATAGATACCAGTCCGGCCTTGAAGCGATTCTTCCATTGCTTCAGCGCAGAGGTCGTCGCCCACACGTGCAGAAGCGAGAAAATCAATGCTGCACCCCGCCGCAACCGTCTTCTGATTCCGGCTATTACACGCGAAAGAGAAAGCGCTATCAGCCAAACTGAAAACGATTCCTCCGTGACAAATGCCATGCCCGTTCGTCATGGCAGGACGTACCCGCATCTTTAATTTCGAATATCCGGGACCGACTTCGATGATTTGGATACCAAGGCACTGGGACGCGTGATCTCGCGCAAACATCCAACTGATAACAGCTTCCGCGAGAATCGTTTCATTTTCCCGATGAGGTACGTTCAGCGGCGGGTTCATGGGCTTCCATTTTCCAAAGCATACGCCGAATCAATGGGGATATCCGATACCTATCTTCCCCATAATGGAAGGACAAATTCGCAAGAACTTCATGGACTATCTTAAAGCCGATGCGATCAGCCCAGGCAAAAGGGCCAAGTGGATAGTTAACTCCTTTCTCCATGGCTAAATCGAGCGCTTCCCGGGTGCAAAGGCCCTGGGCTACTGCGTCTGCAGCTTCATTGATAATGCATGCGACGGTACGCATAACAACCATCCCTGCAACGTCGTCGACTCGCGAGACAGCATATCCTGCAACTTGAAAAAGCCCTACCACTTCCCGGTATGCGTTCTCAGAACATTGGTCTGCTTTCGCAACCGCGATTCGTTTCGCTTGTTCATAGTCGAGTGCGAGGTCAACCAGGACCGTATTGTCTAACCCGGTCTCTTGCGCGCGCTCTGTCGCAGTCCGGCCGTCTGTCAGCCAAACCGTCGCATTGTCGATCTCCATCAAAAGACCGACCTGAGACGATCTCCACAAACTGAAGCTACCGGCTCGCGCTGCAATCAGCCGCCTGACGAGCGGTTGAACCACAGCGTCGCATTCCACTGGTACAATACGTCTTGGGCCGTCCGCAGGTGGCTCGGTATGTGGCAAAGGTTTATCGGCGTTCTCGCGATACTCATAAAAACCGCGCCCGGTTTTTCGCCCGAGAAAACCCGCGCGCACCATTTCCTCCTGGATTAATGAAGGGGTGTACCGCGGGTCATAGAAGAAAGCGCGAAAAACTGACTGTGTCACAGCCAGGTTCACATCGTGCCCGATCAGATCCATGAGTTCACACGGTCCCATTCGGAACCCTCCCGCTTCACGAATGACCGCGTCGATTGTCGGTGGATCAGCTGCTCGTTCATTGAGGAGACGAAGCGCCTCTCCATAGAACGGTCTCGCTACCCGGTTAACGATAAACCCCGGCCTCGATTGGACGCAGACCGGCGTTTTTCCCCAAGCCTTCGCAATAGCGCAAACGTTCTCTGCTACTGCGGGATCGGTTGCGAGACCGGAGACGACTTCCACGAGCTCCATTCGCTGAGCAGGATTGAAGAAGTGCATGCCAACTACTCGTTGAGGCTTCGTGGCGCCAGCGGCAATCGCGGTAATAGAGAGAGACGATGTGTTCGTGGCCAGAATCACCTGAGGGCTAACGATTTTTTCGAGAGCAGCAAAAAGTTGTTGTTTGCTCTCGAGGTCTTCGCTGATTGCTTCGATGACCAGGGCAACATCTGAGAAAAGACCGATCTCGTTAACCACACGAAGACGGGGAATTGCGCGGCTCGCGCGATCGGAAGTCAGCCGTTTTTTCTCGACATGCCTTTGCAGATTTTCTCGGACGGTTTTCGCGGCCTTTTCAGCGGCAATCGCGTTTGAGTCAAAAAGATAGACCGAATAGCCGGCGAGTAAGGCAACTTCGGCGATACCAGTTCCCATCGTTCCGCTGCCTACGATGCCAACTGTTGTTTCGTTCATAACGAGTGTGAGTGCGAGTGCGAGAATTGATTTTCGCGATTCCGGTGCCTACTCACACTCGCACACACACTCACACTCGAATCATTCACCGGTAAATTTCGCCGGACGCTTCTCCAGAAACGCGGAAACGCCTTCCTGAAAGTCCTTGCTTTTTCCCAACTCTCGATTGAAATCGCGTTCGACATCGAGTTGCGCATCGAGGGAATTCTGCGCTGACACTCGAATCGCTCGTTTTGCGTAAGCCAAGCCTTTGGTCGGAGCTGCAGCTAGGTGCTGGACCAACGTTTCAACCGTTGCCTGGAAATCCGCATCTTCCACGCAACGCCAGATTAAACCCCAGTTCGCGGCTTGTTCGGCAGAAAGCTTTTCACCGAGTAGGACAAGACCAAGGGCGCGAGCCATTCCAACCAGGCGTGGCAGCGAATAGGTACCGCCGGTGTCGGGAACCAGTCCCAGCTTGGCAAACGATTGTATGAAGCTGGCAGACTTTGTTGCGATGACAAGGTCGCATGCCAGAGCCAGATTAGCGCCCGCCCCTGCAGCAACTCCGTTTACCGCTGCCACCACCGGTAACGGCAACGCGGTTAGTGTCCGGACCAAAGGCGAGTAATATTTTCCGATCGAGAGACCGAGATCAGGAGGGTCATATTCCGGAACAGCGACGCGATCCGCTAGATCTTGTCCGGCACAAAAACCGCGCCCGGCACCTGTTAGAACGAGCACACGCGTGTTTGCGTTTTCCTGGACCTGTTTCAAGGCCAGCTGAACCTCTTCATGCATCTGAACATTGAAACTGTTCAGTTTCTCCGGCCGGTTTAATGTCAGCCGCGCAACACCATCGCGAATTTCAAAAAGGATCGTCTGAAAGTTCATCGGTTCTTGAAATTCGGTTTTCGCTTCTCCACAAAGGCCTTCATCCCTTCCTTTTGATCATCCGTTGCAAACGTGGAATGGAAAAGGCGGCGCTCAAAGCGTATTCCATCAGACAGCGAGGCCTCGTCTACACGATTAACCGCTTCTTTGATCATCACGACCGCCGGACGAGACATTCCCGCGATTTTCGTTGCGGTCTTGATCGCATCGTCCCGGAGTTCACTGAGTGGGACCACACGACTGACGAGTCCGCACCGTTCGGCCTCGGTTGCGTCCATGAAGCGGCCGGTCAAGCACATCTCCATCGCTTTTGCCCGGCCAATCAAGCGAGTCAGTCGCTGGGTGCCACCGGCTCCAGGCATCGTGCCGATAGTAATCTCCGGTTGCCCGAACTTCGCGTTATCTGCTGCGAGAATGAAATCGCATGCCATGGCAAGTTCACAGCCTCCACCAAGGGCGTAGCCGGCAACGGCAGCGATGACCGGTTTACGTTGAACAGCCAGTTGGCTCCACGCCCCTTCTGGTCCATCCGGAAAATCAGCATTGAAAGAGTCGATGAAACTCTTGTCTTGCATCTCGCGAATATCGGCGCCGGCAGCAAAAGCCTTTTCATTGCCAGTGATCACAATCGCTCCGATTGATTCATCCGCTTCAAACGATTGCAGCGCTTTTCGAACTTCGCCGAGCAGCGGTGTGGACAGAGCGTTGAGGGCTTCCGGCCGGTTGAGAGTGATCACGCCGACGTTGCCGACAGTTTCCACTAGGATGTTTTTGTAGTCCATGATCGAAAAAGTCAGGCATGTCGCCGGCTTTGCACCACGCGGAAACGGTTGCTCACAAAAGCGCTGTCGGTCAGTGCCGCGTTTGCAGCCGGGTTCGCTCCAGTGCCGTGAAAATCGCTAAATGCAGCTGACTGGTTGACGTATACTCCTCCGGTTAGATTGCAGGAAACTGGCACACCAGCGTCTGTTCCCGCATCAATCGTCTCACTCAAAACTTGGTCGTTGGTAGAATAAACGGAGAGTGTCAATGCTCCGTGATTTTTAGCTCCTTCTCTCGTCAGTTCGATGCTCTCCGCCGTGTTCTCTGTCTCGACCACAAAAGCGATTGGGCCAAAAAGCTCTTGCATGAATTTGTCCTTGTTCGCGGAAGTCGTCCTGAGAAGTAGCGGCGTACGGATTGTAGCTTTAGGAAATTGGGGGTGCTCCAGCGGCCGGCTTTCAGCTATTGTCTGACCCAGTTTACCTGCCTCGTCAAGCCGGCGGAGTGTGGCTTCATTTTGCACTGCGCCGAGAATTTCGACTGCGCGCGTTGGATCGCCGAGCAGCTTGGCCAGCCCATCTGCAAGTGCAGCACCAACTTGATCGAATGAGAGATGTCCTTCCGAAGTTTCGATGCCATTTCGCGGAACATAAATGTTCTGCGGCGCAGTACACATCTGCCCGGAATAGAGCGCTAAAGAAAATGCGATGTTTTGGACCATGCCTTTAAAATCAGCGGTCGAATCAACAACGATTTGATTCACGCCGGTCTTCTCTGCGTACACCAGCGCCTGTTTCGCGTTCTCTTGGATCCAGTTTCCGTTAGCTGAGCTACCGGTGAAATCGATCAAACTGATCTCCGGCCGCAAGGCTAGTGTTTGGGCTGTTTGATCCCCTGCCTCATGCGCGACGAGCGTAACAACGTTTGGATCAAACCCTGCCTCGACTAATATCTCGCGCGCGATTTCGACCGTGAGCGCAAGCGGTAAGATTGCGCCCGGGTGTGGTTTAACGATCACCGCTGTTCCAGTCGCAAGATCAGCAAATAAGCCTGGATAACTGTTCCAGGTCGGGAAAGTGGAACATCCAATCACTAAACCGATTCCGCGCGGTGCGATTCGGTACTCTTTTTCCATTTTCAGGGGTTCATGCTTGCCCTGAGGTTTCTCCCAATACGCTTTGTTTGGGATTCGGCTCATTTCCGCCCACGCATACGCGACTGCTTCCAGACCGCGATCCTGGGCGTGCGGACCGCCAGCCTGAAACGCCATCATGAAGGCTTGCCCACTGGTGTGCATGACCGCGTATGCGATTTCGAAACTCCGCCGATTCAATCGTTGCAGGATTTCCAGAGACACTCCGGTCCATGTCTCCGGGCCAGCGCTTCGCCACGCTCTTGCCGCCTTTTGAACCGCTTCAATCAGAACATCCAGATCCGCTCGAGGATACGTTATACCTAAATCAAAACCGTAAGGCGATTTTTCGGAACCGGTCTGTCCGGTGTTTCCGGGTTGCGCGATAGAAAAAGGCCTGTTCAACCGCGCTTCGAATGCGGCTTTTCCGTCGGCATTCGCGGTCTCTCCGTATATTTTCGGACTTGGCATCTCCGAAAACGGGCTCCAGTAACCGCGAGTTGCAATCGCTTGAAGCGCCTGCTCAAGCGTCGTTTTGTGCTGGGAGAAGAATGAATTGGACATAGGAGGGGCCGATTCCGGTTTTCAGTTTTCGGTTTTCGGTTGCGGTTCAGGTCTCGCGATCAAAGTCGACGAAGATCCGGTCAGTTACCGGATAACTCTGACACGTCAAAATAAAGCCGCGATCAATTTCGTAATCTTCCAAAGCAAAATTCGCGTCCATCTCGACTTCGCCCTCGCGGAGATGGGCTCGGCACGTCGAGCAAACGCCACCACGGCAACTGTATCGCATTTCAAGACCATGACGTAGCCCAGCCTCGAGAATCGTTTCGCTCACTTTTTTCATGCTGAACGCGTGTTCGATGCCGTCCATGATTAAAGTCACATGACAGTCCGTCTCTTCGGTTAAAGCGGTGGGTCTGGAAAATGATGTGGCGTTACCAAATAGCTCTGTCTTGATTTGCGAATCCTTCAGCCCATGGGCCTTTAACGCGTCCGACACCTCCAACATCATTTCGTATGGCCCGCAGATAAACGCAGTATCGAACTTTGCGTTCGGTGCCCATCGGTCCAGCAGTTGGCTGCATTTCTCTTTCGTGATCCGACCATTCAAAAGATCGATCTCTTGTTTTTCTCTGCTGAGCACGTGGACCAGGCAGAACCGGTCCAAGTAACGATCTTTGAGGTCAGAAAGCTCTTCCCGGAACATGACTGAACCCGAAGCCCGATTCCCATAAAACAGAGTGAACCGGCTTTTCGGCTCGGTAAGCAAAGTCGTTTTGATGATCGAAAACAGCGGAGTAATCCCGCTGCCAGCGGCAATCGCCAGGTATTGTTTTTCGTTCTCCGGGCGCAACGGAACATTGAATCGTCCTGCCGGAGGCATAACTTCGATGCGTGTACCACGTTTCAAGTGCTGATGCGCCCAGTTCGAAAAAAGTCCACCTGGCGCCTTTTTGATGCCGATCCGCGGCCTGAGATCCTGGACTGCAGCGCAGATCGAGTACGAGCGCCGTACCTCCCTACCCTCGATCGTCGTGCGTAATGTGAGGTATTGGCCCTGCACAAAGCGGAAAGTCTCTTTGAGATCGGAGGGTATGTCGAAGGTTACGACGAGTGACTCACGGGTGTCATGGTGTGCACCGAAGACGGCGAGGTCGTAGAATCGAGTTTTTGCGATCTGGGGGGCTTCGGCGAGGCTCATGAAGAGGACTTATCTGACGTATACGACCCTATAGGACCTATGTGCGGTTAATGGCATTTGAAGTAATCGAATGGTTCCCGGCAGCTGTCGCAAACGTAGATGGCTTTACACGCAGTTGAGCCGAATTGGCTTACCAGGTGCGTCGAAGGCGAGCCGCAATGAGGGCAGGCGATCGGGCCTGAAGATTTTGGTCTCGGTGGAGCAATTCCGTATTCTCGCAAACGTTCACGGCCTTTTTCAGATAACCAGTCTGTAGTCCAGGCGGGGGATAGCTGTGTCTCAATTCGGAATCTGGCAATCCCTCGTTTTTGCAGTGACGCCCTGATCTCGTCAGTGATCACGGCCATTGCCGGGCATCCGGAATAGGTCGGCGTGATCGTAACGACCGCTTCGGCGCCGTCCCAGTGGACGTCGCGAACAATGCCGAGGTCGCAGATGGAGAGAACTGGGATCTCCGGGTCCATGATCTCCTCTAACCAGCTCCAGATGTCGGCGTTTCGCGTCCGCCTCCGTCCCGCTTCGGCGGGACTATGGCGCGACAAGTTCTGGCGTTTGGCGTTTGGCGTTGTCACCATTGGGCTCCAGGGTAGGCTCGTTGTAAGAATTGCATCTCTGCGAGGATGTATCCTAGGCGTTCGCTGTGGATTCCGCGTTTGCCGCCCCGCTGCATCCAGCAGTCAGCTGGAACCTTCAGCGTCGCTTCTTCGAGCGTCTTTGAGACTTGGTTCAACCATGGATCGCGAAGCGCCCGAAGATCGCAGCCGATTTGTCGTTCCTTCATCTCAATGTCGACTGCATCCATCTCGAACATTTCGCCCGTGAACAGCCAGAGTGCGTGGATTGCTCGTTCCATCCGTGCGTGACTCTCTTCGATTCCGTCTCCCAGCCGGATTACCCAGCCAGAGCTCCGGTCCAGATGATAACGAACCTCTTTCAACGATTTTTCGCTGATCTCGCGAACGCCCTGGTCGGAGGACGATTGCAAAGCCTGCAGAAGTAAAAAATGCCAGGCATCAAAATAGAACTGCCGAGCGATCGTGTGCGCGTAATCGCTGTTCTCCTGTTCTACTAGCAGCAGGTTCCGAAAGTCGTGGGTATCACGTAAGAACGCGAGCTGGTCTGCGTCCCTACCTTTGTCTTCGATTTTTCCGGCGTATTCGAGCCAGAGTTGCGCCTGCCCCAGCAAATCGAGAGCAACATTGGTTTGCGCGAGATCCTCTTCGAGAACAGGGCCATGGCCGCACCACTCAGCCAGTCGTTGGCTTAGTATCAAATCGTTATCGCCAAGCCGCAGAACATATTCAAAAAACTGGGCACCATTCTGACTCACACTCGCACTCACACTCAGAGATGTTTTACCTCATCTGGCACCGGGTAAAATGTCGGGTGCCGGTAGATTTTTCCTTTTGGCGATTCAAAGAGCGCGTCCTTTTGATCTGGTTCGCTCGCCGTGATTTCGCTCGAACGAACAACCCAGATACTTGTGCCCTCGTTACGCCTGGTATAAACGTCGCGTGCGTTCCGGATTGCCATCTCAGCATCAGGCGCATGCAAGCTGCCGACGTGCTTATGAGCCAGTCCATGCTGGCTGCGAATGAACACCTCCCAAAGCGGCCAATCACTCATAATTGATTAACGCCGGAAACGCCGCGATCGCCGGGAACTGATTTTCCGATCACGGCGTTCTCGGCGTTTCTCTCCTTCTGGGCGTGGGCGAGTGCTGCGTCCCGCACCCAGGCGCCTTCTTCGTGCGCTTTGATGCGAGCCTGCAGGCGTTCGCGGTTACAGGGCCCGTTCCCTTTGATTACGTCGTAAAATTCTGCCCAATCGATCTGGCCAAAATCATAGGATCCACGATCTGGATTCCATTTGAGGTCGGGATCCGGGATTTTCAGTCCCAGATAGTCCGCCTGAGGCGCGGTTTGATCCACGAACCGTTGGCGTAGCTCGTCGTTTGTGAACAGTTTGATCCTCCACTGCTTCGATTGGGCCGTGTGCGGCGACTCGGCGTCAGGCGGACCAAACATCATCAGGGAAGGCCACCACCATCGGTTCAATGCGTCCTGCGCCATCGCTTTTTGCTGGGGCGTTCCTTTGACCAGCCGGCACAGGAGTTCGAACCCTTGCCGTTGATGAAAGGTTTCTTCTTTACAAATCCGGACCATCGCCCGCGCGTAAGGTCCGTATGAGCTCCGGCAGATCGGGATCTGGTTGATGATAGCCGCGCCATCGACCAACCAGCCAATCGCGCCGATATCCGCCCAGGTCAGTGTCGGGTAATTGAAAATGCTTGAGTACTTCGCTTTGCCGGAAAGAAGGTCGGAAATCAGTTGCTCTCGGGAAACGCCGAGGGTCTCCGCCGCGCAATAAAGGTAAAGTCCGTGGCCAGCTTCGTCTTGAACCTTGGACAACAGGATCATCTTACGTCGTAGCGTCGGTGCACGAGTAATCCAATTGGCTTCCGGAAGCTGGCCGACGATTTCTGAATGAGCGTGCTGCGATATCTGGCGGATTAGCGTTTTCCGGTATTTGTCCGGCATCCAGTCGTTGGGCTCGATCCTTGTACCAGCGTCGACCTTCTCCTGGAAAGCACGTTCAACCGGCTCGAGTTCGTCCAGAGAACGAACCTTATTCACGCCGGTATCGACCATTTGCGCGTACATATATTTTGGAACGCCGTGATCGCCGCCATCGCCGTCATCGCCGACAACTGGGCCTGCGTCAATGGTACAATCTGATACGGATTCCTTCGATTCAAAGAAAATTCTGTATCATTTTGTTGGGCGCTTTCGCTGGATTGTGCCTGGCGACCGAGCGACACTTAATTATGCCAAAAGAGCGCTCTTTGCTGATTCTGGTTGCTGGCCCTTACCGATCGAATACCGGAGATGATCCGAACAAGATCGCGAACAATCTACGCGTGATGAACGAGGTAGCGGTTGAACTTTTTCGAGCAGGGCATATGCCGCTCACCGGAGAAGCAATCGCTTTGCCATTGATCGAGACCGCTGGCTCTAAGCGAATCGGCGATGAAATCTTCGATGAGTTTTTCCATCCAATCGGCCATCGACTGATCGAGCATGTGGACGCAGTGCTTCGCGTTGGAGGGCCCTCGAAAGGAGTGGACGAGATGGTCGCAGCCGCGCGTGCCGCCGGTAAGCCGGTGTTCCTTTCTGTCAAAGAAGTGCTGAGCGCGGAGAGTTGATGGGGAGCACGAGATCGGGCGTTGATCACACGCCGATACGCCGATACGCCGACACAGGCTTTATCACCTTATTTACCGTGCCCCTTCTTCCGCAAATGCCCGAAGTTCTCATCCCAATGTTTTGGAAGACGGCAAATCTTAAGGCCGGGAAGCGTCACGACAGCCAGCATTTGGCGGCAAACAATCAACAGCTCGCCGTCGCTCGGGCGAGTGATGGTAAAGGCGCACCAGAATCGGGTCCGCTCAAAGCTTTCTAACTCGCCGCGCACAATCAATGTATCCCACAAACGCGCGGGCCGACGGTAATCGATCTCGGTTCTAACTACGATTGGGCATTCGCCGGGATTAACCATGCTGCTGAGCGGCCACCCGAGATGTTCTGCCAGCAGTGAGCGGTTCGTCTCGATAAACCGCAGATAAGCGATGTTGTGCACCACGCCTCCGGCATCGGTGTCGAAAAACATGACGCGTACTTCAGTCTCGAGGCTTGGAGAGGGCATGGGCGTTTCGCGTTTCGACACCAAGACAAAAGGTTTGTCTAGCCGAGTCAACTAGGTTTTCCTTGGAATAGCGTGAAGATTGGCTGTGTCATCCCTTCCTACAATCATGCGAAGTACGTCGGAGAAGCAATCCAGTCCGTTCTCAACCAGACACTTTCGCCGGACCGGATCATCGTGATCGACGACGGATCGACCGATGGGTCAATTGATCTGCTTCGGTCGATTAAGAATCAGAAGGTTGAGATCTACCAGCAGGCGAACGCCGGAGCCCATGCTGCTCTGAACCGGGGACTTCAGCTTTGTAAGGAGTGCGACTTCATCAGCATCTTGAATTCGGATGATCGGTATCATCCGGAGCGATTCGCGCGATGTGTCAGTTACCTCGAAAAGAATGCTGCTGCCAAACTGGTCTGTACCCGTCTCCGTTTAATCGATGAGAATGGAAAACCAGTTGGTCAACTCGATGGCCGGCAACGAAGGATCAATCGGATCTGGGCGAACTTGAGTACAACCCAGGACCCAATTGGGTCGATGGGGCTCGGCAACTTCACGAAAACGACAAGCAATTTCTTTTTTCGGGCCGGAACCATTACGGAATTTCGGCCGTATCGGTATGTTCATGATTATTTTGCGGCGCTGCTGGTGGCTTTCCGTGGCGGGTTGGGCGTGATCCACGAGGACCTGATTGACTATCGCGTGCACGCGGCGAATACGATCAAAGCCGAAGGCAAGGGCCCAGTGGTGGAAGAAGTGGTTCAGATGCATCTCGATTTGCTTGCCGCGCTCCGTGCCGACCTGGAAACCAGTCCCTTGCTTCGGAAACAGATGCTGGCCTATCTCAAAATCGCGTTCCAAAATTACACGGATATGCGGGGCGAGTTATTTGTGTTGGGAATAGCTCGAGCACTCGCCGGTGATAGCAAAACGGCCGAGCCTTTCAGATGTTTCCCAGAAGTAAAGGAGCCCTCAACACCGCCTCCCTGAGACATCGCCGTCAATGCCATCAACGCCGGCAGTGCCAACAACGAACGACGCAGCATTTCCGCACGATGCCGGCGATGTTGGCATTGTCGGCGATGTCGGCGTTTTCATTGTCGGCGGTGTTGGCATTGTTGGCATTGATGGCATTGTGTTCAATGACCTCGGGACGCCCGGCTAACCGGCTCATTCACGAGAAATCGCCCTATCTCCTTCAGCACGCCTATAACCCGGTGGATTGGTATCCATGGGGCGAAGAGGCGTTTCAGAAGGCCCAGGCAGAAAATAAGCCGATCTTTTTATCAGTAGGTTATTCCACCTGTCATTGGTGCCATGTCATGGAACGGGAATCGTTCGAAAATCCCGCCGTCGCCGATCTGTTGAACCGCTACTACGTAAGCATCAAGGTCGACCGGGAAGAGCGACCGGACGTGGATCGAGTCTATATGACGTTTGTACAGAGCACCACAGGAGCCGGGGGTTGGCCGATGAGCGTGTTTTTGACGCCCGATCTCAAACCGTTCCTCGGAGGAACTTATTATCCGCCCGAAGACCGGTACGGCCGGCCGGGGTTCTCAACGCTGTTGACCAGGTTAGCTGATATTTGGCGGGACAGCCCTGGCAAAGTCCTCGATCAAGGAAGCCAATTAACCGATGCAATCCGCTCATATCTCAATGAGGCGCGACCGGTTGAATCCAGCCCGCTGAAAACAGAGTGGATGGACAAGGCTTTCGGACAGATCGCGGCCAGTTTCGATCCTGATGAAGGCGGATTCACCTCAGCCCCAAAGTTTCCGCGTCCAGCGGTTTTTTCATTCCTCCTTCGCTACGGAAGAAGCACCAAGAAATCGCAGGCGTTCGATATGGCCGCGTTCACCCTGCGTAAGATGGCCAGAGGCGGTATCTACGATCATCTCGGAGGCGGGTTTCACCGCTATTCGGTCGACGAACGATGGCATGTGCCGCACTTCGAAAAAATGCTTTATGACCAGGCTCAACTGACGGTCGCGTATACCGAGATGTTTCAGTTGACTGGAGATAACGAGTTTGCGCAAGTCGTCCATGAAACACTGGATTACGTCCTGCGCGATCTCACCTCGCCGGAGGGTGGTTTCTATTCGGCAGAAGATGCCGACAGTCTGCCTGAACCGGATGCGATAGAAAAAAAGGAAGGCGCTTTCTACGTCTGGACACAAGAGACCATCGATCGCGTTCTAACGCCGGACGAATCTCTCGTGTTCCGCCGAATGTACGGTGTGGAACAGCCCGGCAACGTCGCGCCGGCCAGCGATCCTCACGGCGAGCTGGGAGGCCAGAATGTGCTCCTGAAGCAAAATGACTTGTCGCTGGTAGCCCACCTGACCGGAAAAAGCGAAGAGGAAGTCGCGGGCTTGATCTCGAGCGCGCAACAGAAACTGAAGGCTGTTCGAGATCGGCGGCCGCGGCCGCATCTTGACGACAAGATCGTAACTGCCTGGAACGGCCTGATGATCTCTGCGCTGGCAAAAGCGTCCCAGGCGTTTTCGGAGGCGCGTTATCTTGAGGCCGCTAAACGTGCTGCCGATTTCTTACTGAAGAATTTGTATCCGCAGCGCTTGCTACGCAGCTTCCGCGATACGCCGAGCGCCGTGTACGCGTTTGCCGAAGACTACGCACTCCTGATCCAGGGGTTGCTCGATCTGTATGAATCAGACTTCGATATTCGATGGCTAGAGTCAGCCGGCGAACTTCAGGTCCAGATGAACGCTCTGTTCTCGGATCCGAGGGGCGGCTATTTCAATACTGAAGAAGGAGCACACGACATCCTGTTCCGGATGAAAGACGATCACGATGGAGCGGAGCCATCAGCGAACTCGGTTGCTGCGTTGAACCTGACGAGGCTGGCGTGGATTTTAGGGGCAAAGGAATTCCAGCACGCGGCCGCCCGCCTGATCGGGTCGTTCCATACAACTCTGCAGGCGGCGCCGGCAGCGCTTCCGCAAATGCTCGCAGCAATGGATGCCGCGATCAGCGAACCAGTTCAGATCGTGATCGCCGGCGATCGGGCTGGCGCAGAGCAGATGCTCCGCATAGTTGGACAATCGTATCTGCCAAATAAAATCCTATTGCTGGCTGACGGCGGTGACAATCAGGGCTTCCTCGCCCAGCATGTTCCTGAGATGGCGCACATGAAACCAATCGACGGAAAGCCCACAGCCTATGTTTGCCGTAATTTTGTTTGCGATCTGCCGGTAATGGACCCGGAAGCGCTGCGCGAGAAACTAAGCCTCTAGGGTGGCGGCACAATAAGTGCCGGATCGTACCCGGAAAGAATTAACAGACGAACCCAAAGACCGCGAAGCAAAGACTAGCTTGGACAGCCTGTCTCAGATCTGTCCGAATTCTTTGACATCTTGGTGGCCTTCTGTTTAATCTTTTTGCCTTGCCCCGTACTGAAAGTGGTATCTCTGGTCGCTGACCTCGCGCTTCCGTCGAGGGCGAGGACGATTACCCTCCTAGCTCCTGGCTCCTGACTCCCGCCTCCTTTTTCCTGAAACTTCGATAGCCGGTTTCCTCTGTAATGGACAGCGGACCAAAAGTTGGCCGCAAACATCAAGTCCAAACAAAACCTCTGAAAGGCTACTATGAATACTGTTTCAGCAATCAATAAATGGGTCGCTCTGGCTTCCGGCCGGAAAGCAGAGGCCCAACCGAATGCTCGCGCAAGCCGCGAACAAGAAATAAATCAACCGCTCTGGAAGATCTGCCAGACGACCTCCAAATCAAAAGACCGGGAATCGAGCTTCTACGCATTTTTCTTACTCCTTGCCGTTGTAAGCGCTTTTTCGGCCTTCGCTACGCTGCTTGATATGTTCAACTCCGGAGCGCTGGATTAATTCGTCGAAAATGCTCTCCGATAACCGGTTCCGCAGCAAAATGAACTCTGGATCGCACCGAGAAGGAGATAACAGAAGGTCGCAAAGATCGCGAAGAGAAGACTGATTTGGACCTCTCTTTAAGCTCAGTTTGAATTCTTTGAGATCTTTGCGGCCTTCTGTTTAATTTCTCTGTTTTCTCCAGCCTTACTACCCACACTGGAGGCACGCCCCTCGTCGATAGCCTCGCGCTTCCAGTCGAGAACGATTGCCTCTTCTAGCTCCTGGCTCCTGACTCCTGACCCCTCACACATACACCCGTTCCACTCGTTTCGTGATACGCGTCAGAATTTCCCAGGCAATTGTGCCGGCTCTCTCTGCGACTTCGGTTGCCAGAATTTCTTCGGCGCCTTGACGGCCGATAAGTACGGCCTCTTCGCCTTCGGTTACTCCATCAAGGTGGGTCACATCGACCATGATCTGATCCATGGTAACTCGGCCCAGTACGCGGCAGCGGGTCCCTCGAATCAGTAGATCGGCATCGTGTCCCGACAACTGCCACGGAAGCCCATCCCCATATCCTGCGGAAAGGGTTGCCACTTCGGTGGGTCGCGCAGTGAGGAAAGTTCTTCCATAGCTGATGTTTCGACCGGGACCCAGCGATCGCACAAGGCCGACTCGCGTCTTCAGAGTCAACGCTGGTTGCACTCTTTTCTGGAACTCTTCAATCGGCGAAACGCCGTAGACGGCTAAACCTGCCCGAACCAGGTCACCCGGTTTTGTCCAGTTCCCAAAACGGAGCACCCCGGCACTGTTCAGCACCGTTACATTCTCGACTCCCAAGGCAGATGTACCCTGCTTAAAACGCTCCAGCTGCGCGCGTGTGTATTCGGGATCAGTATCCGCAACTGGCAGATGAGACGACAGCGCGGTCACTCGGAGTTGCGACATTCGGCGAATTGCTTGAAGCGCTTCAACCGCTTCCTCGAGCCAAAGACCAATTCGGCCCATTCCTGTGTCGATCACAAAATGAATCCCGAATTGCTCCCCTGCCGGAACGTTCGCGGCGTACCCAGCGGCCTCCTCCAAGGTTGAAATCATCGGGATAAAGCCGCTTTCCACGATCTTCCGTCGCTCGCTTGGGAGCGCGGGCCCAAGAATCAATACCTTGGCGCGAGCACCAGTTGCGCGTATCACATTTGCTTCGGCCACATTCGCGACTCCGAACAAATCGACCGCATCATCGAGTCGCGGCGCGAGCTCGGCCAGACCGTGACCATAGGCGTCCGCCTTAACGATCATTACCAGTCTAACGCCGGGAGCAACCAACGAACGGATCACGCCAATGTTATGGCGAATCGCCTCAATATTGATCTCCGCCCAGCAACGAGATGTAATCATTACCACCTATGCGAGTGCCAGAGCAATAAGAGGGCACAAAAGCATGACTCAGTCATTCTTAAACTAACACTCACACTCGCACTCACACTCCTTCTGAACGTTCAGACCAAAGCACAGCGGCGCAGGCCAACAAGAAAATGTTACGCAGAAACGGCAGCAGCGTCCCGGTAGCTTGGAACGTTTTACCAAAACAACCGCAGTCGATGCCGAGTCCACGAATCATCGCACTCGCCAGGGCGCACGTGAAAATCACCAGTAACAGAGTCAAGATCAGGAGCGCGCCGCGCTTAAGTCTCCCGACAAACAACATCGCGCCGGCTATCATCTCAAGCCAAGGCAGATATGTCGCCACAATCGCCCCGACCAACCAGGGAACCAGTTGATACCGCTGGATCTCAATTGCGAATCCGGCGGGATCATAAGCTTTTGCCGCTCCGGCAATCACAAAAATACCGGCCAGCACGACGCGCGTGGCGAGACGTAGCGTCGGCAGAAAGCGGTGCATCTGGCGCGAGCTCATTTCATGGTTTTCCATGCTTCCCAGCCTCCATGCAGCACGTACACAGACTCAATACCGTTCTGTTCAAGTCGTTCAGCGACTTCGTGGCTTAATTGGCACGAGGTTGAGCTGCAGTAGACCACCACTTTCTTTCTCCGGTCCCAGCTGTCGAGGAAACGCGGGAATAACGTGTCCCATTCTTCCAGATTTAGTCGTATAGCATTGGGAACATGATCATCTGCGTACTCCTTTTCCGACCGGGCATCGACCCAGAGCACCGCGGAGCCCCACCCCAGAATCGTTTCCAGCCGTTCTTCTCCCGGTGCAATTGGTTCCGACCAGGCAGGTCGATTGTGATGAAACGCCCCGGTTAACAAAGCGGGAATCAACGCTGCCAGCAGGATCAGCGCCGCCTGGCGGACAGCACTCATTTGATGCGAGCGTAAGCGTAGCGCACCTGAGGGTTGTCAGTGGGGTAATCCGTTCGGATTATCAATGTCGCTGCAGCCGGACGCACAGTATCGGAAGGAGTGATGTGCACTTCATACCCTTTGCCATTTTGCAAAGGCGTCAGCTCCGCTTTGATCATCGGATTGTCCGATTCAACCGAAAGTATCTTTGCCGGAACATCGTCCGCCACCGTTAAATGAATGGTTTGAGCGTTCGGCTTATCTCCTACGTTCCAGATAACAAATTGCGGCTGCATTCTGACCGGTTCTTCAATGTCGACTAGAAGACGCAGAATCGTCGGTTGCGACACACCTGCGATAGACACGGCAATACCTTTTTCTTGTTTGCCTGTTCTACCGCCAAAATCGAATCTTGCTTCGATCTCCCCCGACTCGCCAGGCGCGTACTCGCTCTTCTTAAGCCCTGCTGTAGTGCATCCGCACGAGGTCTTCACGTTCTCGATCTTTACCGGTTCTTTGCCGCTGTTCGTAAATCGGTACTTTGCCACCACCTGTTTCTCGCTCGCCTTGGCGTGGAACGTCTGTTCTTGAGTTTCCCATTTCAGGTCGGCGAGCGCGGGCGTTGCGAAAAGAAGGAGCAGGAAGGGGAGCATTCTCATAACCAGGCTCGAAAAATTAAACAGAAGATCGCAAAGGGCAAACGGATCA
>Ga0207684_10000433_pt1 | contig 55597 bp, 55 predicted proteins | sample KBSK5501metaG_FD_184342 | JGI IMG/M metagenome (GOLD analysis project Ga0207684, IMG submission 184342) | Corn, switchgrass and miscanthus rhizosphere microbial communities from Kellogg Biological Station, Michigan, USA - KBS K5-50-1 metaG... | ecosystem: Host-associated > Plants > Roots >... | reverse complement strand
ACACATGCTGTCGGAGATCTTCCCGGACCAGGTGCCTTCGGCCGCCAGGGCGAAGCTCGCGCAAAACAGGGTTCCCATGATGAACACGGTGAGCCGTTTCATGAATACCTCCTCAAAGTTTGCCAACGATCATCCTTGTACGCAAAAGGCGTACCTGGCAGCGTTCGGGTGCCCGATCTCCTGACGCGCCCTTTCCCCTTCTGCCCGACGCCGCAAATCATGGCAGGCATGAAAGGCACGTTAATTAAGAGGATCAACGTGCCGCTCAAGCAAGAATAGGCGCCTCGCGACAGGAGTCGCGCGGCGGATTGGAACAACGGCTGTCGAGTCCAGGTCGCTTCGAACAGACTTGAGGTGGTCGCATGAGACGCTACTTCCTTCTCGCCCTTCTCGGATTCTCCTTCGCCAGCCTTGCCGCGGCACAAAGGGTCTACCAGATTGACCTGCGCGGGAACGCGAGCCTGCTCTCCAGGGATCGCCCCGTCCACAAAGGCCGCCTGGCTCTCTTCCACCGCCACCCGGACGGCGTGTTTTTGAGCGTTCCCGAGCAGGAGATCGTTCGGGTGACGGAGTTGGCTAACCTCGCGAGCAAGGCGCCGCAGCGGGACGAAGCGATCGACGTCGGTCCCACCGGCGGTAACGACCGTTTCCAAGTGACCGCACCCGAGGCACCCGGACCGGGGAACGCTTCAGGACCCTACGGGCCGATGACGCCTGGCTCCTATGGTTACGGAGGCGCGCCTCGCAGCGGCGGAGGGGCCGGGGTCGGCGGTTTTTCTGCCGTGCCGCCCCTGGCCGCTCCAAACGGTTTCCCGATGAGCCCGGGCGCGACGCCTCCGGTCGTCGGACCAAACGGGTTTCCGACGGTCCCTGCGAGGGGCCGCCAGTGATTCTCAACGGTCTCAGTCTCCGAAGCTAAGCGTCCTCGGATCCTGTTGCCGGCATCTCCGGGCGCGTTTGCCGCCCGCGTGGCGGGCGCCCGGACCCTCCTCCCCTGGCCTCCGACTACCCGAGAGCGGCATTTACGAACGCTTGCCCGGGGCGCAGAGTTCCAAGTCGTGACCGTCGGGATCCGCAAAATACACGGATCTCGCGGGCATCCATTCGTGAAATACAGGGCCCGTCACGGCCAGCCCTTTTTCCCGAAGTACCGTTGCAGCGCGCTCGATATCAGCTTCGGCTATGGTGAAGGCGAAATGGAGCTTGGGAAACTCCCCCGGATCCTCTTGAAGGACGACCATGGCCGCGTCGCCGCCTACGCGGAGGAAGAGCATCGGCCGTCTCTGCCCTTGGCAGTGACTTGACTCGGATCGCCACCTCGTAAAGACCGCTGATCGGCAACATCCTTCCCCCTCTCCGTTCTTGGTGCAGGCACGGTTTCGAACCTCCGCTGTCTGCCAAAGCGCCGGGAGGAGCGGGGGGAAGAAGAATCACTTCAGTCCCTCGACAACGTAGAGGTCCGAAAGTGTCTGGTGGTAAGCAAAGACCAGGGTTTTCCCGTCCGGCGTGATCGCGTCCGCGGAAATATCGATCAGGCCCGTCGGGTCACGCGGCGCGAACTCCTTCCAGAGCTCGCGACGGCCGCTTGCGACATCGACGCTGTAAACGCGCGCGGTCAGGCTTCGACCCAGCGGGCGGACAAACAGCAGCTTCCCGTCGGCGGACCGGCCCAACATTCGGTCGCTCGGCTCTAATCCTTTGATTGGGCGAGGCGGTCCGGCTTCGACGGGATAAAGCGCAGGCTCTTGATCTGGGCCTCTGGCGACGAAGAACCGGCCGTCCGGAGAGAGAAGGGCACCGACGACTCCCTCTGGAGAGACGGGGCGGGGCCTTCCTCCGTCGAGGTTCTGGATCCAGGAACGTCTTGCATGCCCCGGTTCGCTTCCGACAAAGATGATCTGCCGGCCATCTGGGAAGAAACTGGCTACGCCCCTGGGTCCGCGCTCGTGGTTGATCGAATCTTTTGGAAATGGCCTTGCCTCTCCCGCCCCGGATGGAAGCAGGATCAGCGAAACGGGCGAGGACCGAACCAGAGCGGCCAGAACCCATTTGCCGTCGGGGGAGAGCGCCAGGGCCTCTCCCTCGCCCAGCCGTACCGCGGGCGAGCCGTCCATCTTTCGCAGATAGATCGAATACCCGGCGCCGCCTCCAGCGCCTTGCTCGGTGAAGACCAGCGTTTTGCCGTCTTCCGAGAGGATCGGGCCCCGAGACCAGTCGAGCCCCGAGAGATCCCGTTCCTTCGCATCTGCGGTGGAGAGCCCGAGCAGCCCAACACGCTCGTTGGCGCAATCGACGAGGACCCGCCCGTCTTTGGAAATGTCCTGAAGCGTCAGGATTCCGTGCGAACTGACGATGAGACGTCGCTGGCCCGAACGCGTGACGGCATGGAGTGCGCGATTGCTCCCGGCCTCGGTCGCAGTAAACCAGATCTCATCGCCGGAGGGAGACCAGGCGAGACCCTGCGTGCTGTCCCATCCGGTGGAGAGTGTCGTCCTCTTTCCCGACTTATCCACGATCGCGACGGCTCCGCGGTCGTCGCCGAAGATGGGGTGGTCGAGAAATGCCACCGCGTCTCCCCTCGGAGAGACCCGCGGATGGCTGATCCAGCCGGCCGTCTCGTGGAGGACTTTGCCGGCTGGAAACTCCAGCCGGTAGCGCCATTGGGTCGCCCGGACAAGAGCGAGGCTCTGACCATTCGGACCCCAGTCTGCGTCGGCCACATCTTCGAGCAGATCGCGCGCCGCGGCTCCCGAGAGAGGCGCGCTGGAGAGCGTGCCTCTGCGCGTGAACCCGCCGCCAAAGACGACGTCGGATAGAAGCAACATTTCTCCCGAACGGGAGATGGACTCGACGTGCCCATCTGGCAGACCCAGCCGCAAAGACCCGGGATTTTCCACTCGGGTCGAGAAGAGCTGAGGCTTTTCCGCGCCGTCCCACGATGCGGCGTAGAAGACTGTCTGCCCGTCGGGAGCGAAGCGCGCCGATGACACGAAACCGCGGCGGTAGGTCAGCCTGTGAAACGAAGGGGGCGGAACGTATCCGACCTTCTTTCCAGCGCGGTAGGCGAGGACGCCGGCAAGGATGACGACGACCGTGGCAGGAAGGAGCCAGGCGGCCCGTTTCTTCTCGGAGGCTGGGGCGGCCGCTGCAGCTCTCGGTCCGGAGATTCCCGAAAGCGCCTCGAGATCAAACGCGAGGTCATGCGCCGAATGAAATCGCTCGTCCGGATTCTTCTCGAGACAGTGCCGCACGATCCGCTCGAGGCCCGGCGAGACGTTCTGATTCGTGATCAAAAGGCCCGGCGGCTCCTCCTTCAAGATCGCGCTCATCGTGTCGGCCGCCGAGCCCCCGGAAAATGCGCGCTGGCCGGAGAGCATCTCGTAGAGGATCGCGCCGAAGGCGAACATGTCGGAGCGCTGGTCCGCCGCCTGCCCGCGCACCTGCTCGGGCGACATGTACCCGACGGTGCCCATCACGACGCCCGGCTCGGTTCCGCGCGTCTCCGTCGGAACTTCCGTCAAGGGCGCGCCGCTCTCCGAGTGCGTCAGCTTGGCCAGGCCAAAGTCGAGGATCTTGGCCCGGCCGTCCTTCGTGACGAACAAGTTCTCGGGCTTCAGATCTCGATGCACGATCCCCTTCTCGTGCGCCGCGGCGAGCCCGCGCGCGATCTGGATCGCGTAGTCCGTCGCCTTGCGCGTGGAGAGAGCGCCCGTCGCGATCCGGATTCGCAGCGTCTCCCCTTCCAAGAGCTCCGTGACGACGTAGGGTGAACCCTCGGCCGAACCGACGTCGTAGACCGCGGTTATGTTCGGGTGGTTCAGGACTCCCGCGGCTCGTGCTTCGTGCTCGAAGCGGCGCAAGCGGTCGGGATCCTTCGAGAAGGTTGCCGGCAGCACCTTGATCGCCACCTCGCGTCCGAGCCGGGAGTCCCGGGCCCGGTACACCTCGCCCATCCCGCCCGCGCCCAGCGGCGCGAGGATCTCGTAGGGACCGAGGCGGGTGCCGGGAGCGAGCGCCATCGCGGGTCATCGAATCATACGTCGCAGGCGACATCCCCGACCCGGCGGTCCCGGGCACGGCTGAAGGAGACTACCGAGTGAAGGAGAGGGCGCGACTCTGCTGTACGCGGGTGTCAGGCGACAGCCCCATTACTTCGGCTCTTTCTGGTAGCAGAGAACCGCGCCGACCTCGGTGACCAAGTGCTCGATGAGGCGATTAGATGTTCGAGCGATCTGCCGAGATCGCGCAGGAACTCGAGAAACCGAAGAGCTCAGGCGAGAGGTACACCGAGCGCACGATCTCATGTGCTTAGTACGACCTCCCTGCCCCGGCGAGGCGTGTCCCGCGCCCCGTACACCTCTCCCATCCCGCCCCCACCCCAGAGGCGACAGGATCTCTTAGGGGCCGAGCTAGAATCCGGCGGAGAGCATCATCACCTCAGCGCAGCCCCGTCACCAGAAACAAGTCGTCGAGCATTCGGCGATACGAGTAGACGTAGGACTTGCCGTCTGGCGTGATCAGGACGGGTCCGATCGCGAGCACTCCTGCCGGATCGGGCGGGAGGATCTCCTTCCAGAGGCGTCGCTCCCCGGTGACGACGTTGCAGATATCGACGCGCGCCGGCATCGTGATGCGGCCCAGATAGATTGAACGGCCGTCGGAGGTCCAGCCGAAGGGGAGCTCGTCCTCACGCGCCCCCGGCAGCCCCCGCGGCTCTCCCCCATCCGTCGAGCAGAGGTGAATTTTACGATCCGGGCCGACGGCAGCGACCGTGCGGCCGTCCGGGCTGATCGTCCTTTGAAGAGTCGTGTATCCCTCGGGCGTGATGGCGCGCGGCTTGCCTCCGTCCAGTTCCTGCACGTAGATCCGGGCGCCGTGGCCGGGTTCGCTGGCCGTGAGGACGAGCCGCTTTCCGTCCGGGAAGAACGCGCCCCACTGGTAGACGAGGCTGGACTTGAGAATCCCCCTCGGGCTGCCGGGTCCCGTCGGCAACAGGGTGATCTGTCCGGCGTCTGCGTCGGTCGTGACCGCCCAGCGGCCGTCTGGGGAAAGGGCAAACCCCCGAGCTTTGCCAAGCAGGACGGCGGGCGAGCCGTCTGTCTTGCGGACGTAGCAGAGGTAGTCCTCGCGGCCGCGACCCTGCTCGTCGAAGAGAACGACCCGGCCGTCGTCCGAAATGTCGTCGGGATAGGACCAGTCGAGCCAGGTCAGATTGCGCTCGCGCGAGTCGCCAGGACCGAACCCGGCGATTTCGCGCCGATTGTTCGTCCGCTTCGCGAGCATTCGTCCGTCGGAAGCGAAATCCTCCGGCAAGAAGCCTCCCGCGAGCGTAGCAATCCCGTGGACCGATCCCGACGTGGAGACCTTGATCAGCCTGCCTCCGCTGCCGAGCACGACGCCGCCGCGCGCAGACCAACCGAGCCCCGAGTTCCCGCCCAGCTGGGGGCCGACGACTCGCGAGTGCCGTCTCGTATCCAGAATGACGAGCCGCCCCGCGTTGTCCCCCCTTTCCGGGTGATCGAAGAACGCGACAAATTGGCCATCGGGCGAGATGCGCGGGTGGCTGAGCCAGCCTGTCGCCTCCTGAATCACAGTTCCGATCGGGTACTCGAGACGCACACGGTTCCCCGCCTGATGGATGACGGCGAGCTCCTTGCCGTCGGGCGACCAGTCCGCGTCCTGAACGTTCTCGAGGAGCTCCCGGGGCGCACCGCCGCTCAACGGAACACGGGCGAGCGTCCCCGCGCTCTCCCACCCAATAAGGAGATGCTGGCCGAGAGAGATCGCGAGCTCGCCGGTGCGGGAAACGGAGAGAACGCCGGCCGACGGCAGCCCCAGCGACTTTGATTCCGGGCTCTCCGGCCGTGTCGTGAAGATTTCAATCGGATTGCCGTCGAACGCCGCTCCATACACGACGGAGTTTCCGTCGGGTGCGAACCGGGCCGTCAGGATCGTGCCTCGCCGGAAGGTGAGACGTTGGAAGCGCGGCGGAGTGGGCTCGAGGAGTCGGAGGCTCGATGCGACGAAGAGCGCAATACCCGCTCCCGCCACAAAGGCTGCCGCAGCCGGAATGAGCCAGCCGAGGCGGCGAATCTTTGCCGGTTCGGCGGCTTCGAGCGCGCCGGAGGCGGAAGTCTCGGTCAAGTGGTCGCGCACACTCCTCAAGTCGCGCGCGAGGTCCCTGGTCGAGGCGTAGCGCTCCTCGGGGTCCTTGGCGAGCAGACGCTCGGCGATCCAGCGCACGGGGGCCGGGGACTTAGGCGCCAGCTGCCCCAGGGACTCCGGCTCTTCCCGGATGATCGCAACTAGCGTCTCGGCGCCGGTCTTTCTCTGAAATGCGCGCTTGCCCGTCGCCATCTCGTAGAGGATCGCGCCGAGCGCGAACTGGTCCGACCGGTAGTCCACCGGCTGACCGGACGCCTGCTCAGGCGACATGTAGCCGGCCGTGCCCATGACCGTGCCGGGCTGCGTCGGAGAGGCGATCGCGGTTGGCAGCACCGAGGCGTCCTGCGATACCGGCTCGGTCAGCTTGGCCAGGCCGAAATCGAGAATCTTGACGTAGCCGTCCTTGGAGACCATCACGTTCTCGGGCTTCAGGTCCCGGTGGACGATGCCGGCCCCGTGCGCCTTGGCCAACCCCTCAGCCGTCTGGGCAGCGATGTCGAGTAGCCTCTTCGTCGCCATCGGCTCGCCCGAGGCAACAAGCTCTCGCAAAGTCTTGCCCTCGACAAGCTCCATGGCGATGTAGATCGTGCCGTCCGATTCACTGATGTCGTGGATCGTGAGGATGTTGGGGTGATTGAGAGCCGACGCCGAGCGCGCCTCCTGCTCAAACCGCTGGCGGCGATCCGGGTCGGAGGAAGCAACGACAGGCAGAACCTTTACCGCGATCTCCCGCCCGAGCTTGGGGTCCCGCGCCCGGTAAACTTCTCCCATCCCGCCCGCGCCGAGCGGCGCGAGGATCTCGTAGGAGCCGAGGCGTGTGCCCGCCGCGAGTGTCATCGGGTCTTCGTGGTGAGGACTCTACCTCTCAGGCAATCGGGCGGCGTGCCGGAAGGGACGGTTTGCGCTCTGACACCTACTCGCAGTGCGAAGTCTCCCGAGCGGAAGCGAGGGAGGAGCCTTGCGCTGCGGGAGCGGGAGTGAGCGAGGAATCAGACGAGCGATCGACTCCCTTTGGGCGAGTCGGTCGCCGGTGGGCCGCAGGCCCAAATTCCGAGCGAAGCGGAAGCGGCGGGCTGGAGCGGGAAACGGGGGTCGAACCGGCGAGAAGCCCCCGCGAAACATCACCTCCGCTTTTTGTCCTCCGCGTCGGTTCCATCGAGCGCCAGAGCCGCCTTGCCAATCGCCGCGTCATGGGAAGGACCGTGTTGCCGCCCGATTCGATGGCTCGGTTAACCAAGCAGTCTTTCGACTCCTCCGATCCATTCGAGCAAGCGACCTTTACGTCCACCTCGTCCAGATAGACGCAGGCCTTTGACCGCGTCCCGGCGACGACGAACTCGACCTGTTGCTCAAGCGGCTCCACTGGCACAACGCCCCGAGAACCCGCTGACCGGAGAGGTGACGCCTCAGAATCCGCCCGGAGCTTTTCTCTCTACCTGGAGCTTTTGCTTCTCGGACCGCCGCAACGAGGTTGACGGAGTCCTAGGCAACCGGTCAGTATCTCCCCATAAACAAAAGGAGGTTGCCATGAGAGGCAGGATGTTCTTTGTCACCGGCGTGCTGGTGGCGGCGGTCCTCGTCGTGAGTTCGGCCGGGCGCGCGGGAGAAACCCCGGCAGCGAGCGCCATGCAGGCCCAGAACGCGGCCGATTTGAAGTGGGTGCCGGCGGATGCGCTGCCGCCGGGGGCGATGATGGCGGTGATCCACCAGAACGCCGCGACGGGCGGCGTCGATTTCCTGATGAAGGTCGGAGGCGACTACCACGTGCCGCCACACTGGCACACGCCCAACGAGCTGGTGACGGTCGTCGACGGCACGTTCATCACCGACAGCAAGGGCATAAAGCACACGCTCACCAAGGGCGGCTACATGTACCTGCCGGGCAAGACGCCGCACGAAGCGTGGTGCAAGGGCGGGTGCATGCTCCAGGTGAGCGGGGACGGGCCATTCGACGTCATCTACGTGAATCCCGCCGACGAGCCGGCGACCTACAAAGCGATGAAGGAGAAGGCGGCGAAGGAGAAGAAGGAGTAAGGGCCGGGCCTCAAGGCCCGATCCGCCGCTTGAGGGCGCGTAGATCTTGGAGCGGGAAACGGGGGTCGAACCCGCGACATCCACCTTGGAATGAGAGGGCCCGCGCCCAAGGAATCACAACCAGCGATCTTGCGCCGAGTGATCTGGCTATAATCTGGCCAGAATGCGATTCGAGATCCTCTTGGCCCCGGAGGCGGTCGAGGATCTCCGAAGGCTTCGCGCGCAAGTACGCGCGCAGGTCCGGGACGCTATCGAGAGGCACCTGAGGCATGAACCGAAAAAGGAGAGTCAAAGTCGAATCAAGCGGCTCACGGGACTGAGTCGGCCGCAGTACCGTCTGCGAGTCGGGGATGTTCGCGTCTTCTACGATGTGACCGAATCGCAGGTAGAAGTGCTGGCGATCATTCTCAAGGAAGGGGCACAGAAATGGCTGGACGAGGGGGCAAGACACGAGTGAGGAAAGTTCCTCTCTCTGAGGTCAAGGACGATCTGTCGAAGTACTTGCGACTGGCCGGCAAAGAAGAGATCGTGATCACGAGACATGGAAGACCCGCTGGCGTTCTCATCGGCTTCGCGTCGGAGGACGACTGGTTCGACTACCGGCTCGAGAGGGAGCCCCGTTTTCTCGAAAGAATTGAGCGAGCCCGAGCCAGTCTCCGAGCTGGACGAGGAACAAGACTCGAAGAGGTCCCAAAGTGGGCCGCTGACCCAGGAGAGAGGAGAAGATAGCGCCTCGGATCTTCCGTGAAGCGGTTTGGGCTTGGAGCGGGAAACGGGGGTCGAACCCGCGACATCCACCTTGCCAAGATGGATCGATGGTCCGGCGACCACCGGCGCCGATCGGCGACGACCGACCCATCGGTCGCGGTTTTCACGTCGCCAGTCGTCGCCAATTGCACCCACTCGTCGTCTGGGTCCTCGATGAACTCCCGGTGAACTCTCCTCGTATACCGCGGTGCCGCAATTTTCTGCCTTCCTCCCCCATCCTTGCCCACGTCGTAGAGCGCGAAGATGTGGGGATGCGAGAGCCGCGAGATCGTCTTCGCCTCTCGCTCGAAGCGCTGGCGGACTTTTTCGCTCTTCGAAACGCGTCTAACGGTCGGGTTCAGCGGCGTTGCGGAGCGCAGGGCAGCAACGTCGACTGCAACTCGTTGTTCGGCGGCGGCTGCTTCGATCTATTGCGAAGTGCAATCACGCCGTATTTATGCTCGGGTTACCGATCCGCGCTTAATCTGCTCGCGGGTATCGCCTGTTGTCCGCGGGGCGGGTAGACCAGCACTCCGTTTACATGTCCGGCACTGTCGGTCTGAAAGGTGACTCGAAGGGGAATCTCCGCGACGAAAAAATCCCGCAGGCTTTCCGCTCGGAGACGCAATTTCGGAAGTCCCCACTCGACTGGCGGCTGGATCGTCAGGAAACCACGTTTCCGGGCGATGATGAAGTTGCCCTCGCCCCGCGCTTCATATCGACCCACGTACGTGTCAGCTACCGCCGAATCCAGGGCAATTTCAATGCGTTTCGTGGCCGTCGGTCTTTCTAACGGGACGTTCGGCCGCAGCAGGTGGCGAGCGATGTCGCTGACACCGGTCATCTGATTCGAAAGCACGACAATCCCAATCCGTCTCGTTGGATCCCAGGCTACGGAACTGGCATACCCAAACGTCCCACCATCATGGATGATCAACTGGTCGTCACCCTTTCCGATTACCACCCACCCCAGCGCCTGCTCACTTGTGCCCGTCGGACGCCGTGTGCTCAGCATCATCGCCATACTCGGGGCCAACGGCGAGCACTGGTAGCCCATGGCCACGCTCAGAAGCGACAACAGGTCGCTCACCGTTGAAACGAGGCCGCCCGCCGCCGGCATGAGGGCATAGCCCGGGACAGCGGAGAAGGTCGGCGCCGGCTGCAACACGGCATTGTGGCCGACTGCGAGCTTCGCTTTCAGCTTTGGTGATACGGTGAAGGCGGTGCTCCTCAGATTGAGTGGAGCAATGACACGCATTTGTAACAGGCTCTCATAATTCATGCCTGCCCGAGCCGCGAGGGCCTGCCCTAGAAGCCAGTAACCGACGTTCGAGTAATCCCACTCGGCACCGATGTCGCGCGGCAGCTCGTAACGCGCCAGGAACTCATAGAGCTGCGCAGCGGAGTATTTCGCTGCGGCTAAGTCGTCCATCTCGGGCAGTTCGTCCGGCATGAACGGCAGCCCCGAGGTATGAGTCGCCAGGTCCAGGAGCGTGATCGAACGACCCTCGCGTTTGGGGATCCTGACGGGAGCAGGAAGATACTTCGCGACCGGGTCCGCGAGCGCGACCTCACCCTTTCGGACCATGTCGGCGAGCAGGAGTGCGGTGAACACCTTGGTCACCGAGCCAATCTCAAATCCAGTGTTTCCATCCAACGGTCGCGAGTCTTCCCGGCCGAGATGGCCATACGAGATAACCCTTCGGCCTTGCGGTCCGACCACGCCGATGATGATGCCGATGCCATCTTCCTGGCCGGCGAGGCTGTTGACCCGTTCCGCAACCAACTTGCGGATGACGCGATTGGACGGGAGAGCGATCGCATCCGGGCTTTGCGCCGCCTGAGCTCCGGCAAGGGGTATCGCCAAGCTCGCAAGGACTCCGGCGACACACAGAGAACGTCGAGTTGTCCCCTGCCTTACATTCACCGTTCCGATATACGGCGGCTCCGCGGTAGCTCTCTGTTGCGACATCGGACTATCTCTATCGGGGGAATGATTAGCCGCCGAACGGTCGGGCGTTCCGCGGCGAGCCGGCGAGCAAAGCGAGCGGCACTCGAACTCACCTCTTGGTCTGCCCGGAGGAGGGCTCGGCTTCACCGACTTCCTGAAGGCCTCTCCCGGTTAATGGCGAAGTTGCGAACCGGTTTTCCGCTCAGTTCTTTGACCGCTGGTTCGACTCGGTCGGACTCTTGGTGTCCGGGACGGCCGTGGTCCCTGGCGACTGCGCTGGCGGAGTCGCCTCGCCTGTCTTGATCGAATCCTTGAACCCTCGAATCGCTTCGCCCAACCCCTTCCCGAGTTCGGGCAGCTTCTTCGGCCCGAAGATAAGCAGGGCTATCGCAAAGAGCACCAGAAGGTGCATCGGCTGAAAAAGGCCTTCACCCATTCGGTTCGCTCCTATCGTCCGATCAGCTTAACCGGACTTGACGTCTGTACCTTCCCAAACCTACCTCCCCCAGCCCGCTCGCGCGCGATTCCGGCACCGGCCTCCGTCTCTGCTGCCAGAGCTACACTTCGGCGAACAACAGTCCCCGAGCTGAGCACCGCCGTGAACTCTCTCGTGAACTCTCGAGCGTTTGCGGGTCTTCGGCCTTGAGAGGCCCAACTGCGCAGAACCCGCGTCCTTACGTGCTTTTGTGGTTGGAGCGGGAAACGGGGGTCGAACCCGCGACATCCACCTTGGCAAGAAGGTGTCCACCTTCGGGACACTGGCGGACGCTTGCGGATCAACCCCTTAGCTTCCGTCCGCAGGCGTCCCGAAGCGTCCGCGAGCGTCCTTTGAAGCCCCATTGAACTCCTTTTGAACTCGCAGCAGGTATAGCACTCTCCGAAGACTTTCCGAAACTCCCACATACCCAACGAAGGTTCAGATTAATCAGGGCGAATCTGCACGATGTCAGGGCCGATCCACACCGCACCTTTTCCTCCGCATACCGAGCACGGGACGTCTTTATCGCTGCTGACGCCGTCAGGATAGTTCGCCTTCTTTTTACAGGTTCCGCATTTGCACGAACCTGTACCCTTGCAGTGGGCACATTCCCTGACTTCGCCGATCTCCATCGCCTCATCTCCCTCGCAATCGTACGGGCCCTCGCGGCTTCAGACGGGATCCTAGTATCACCCCGAATCGGATCGGTTAGAGAAAGGACCTAGATCAAGCTTTTCCTCACGTGCCATTAGCCTCGCGGCTCGACTCCATTTCGATCCTCTCGGTGCTCGCACCATTCCCCGCCTCCATCCTGCGCTTCGCCGCTCGATGGCCGAGCGGCAGGACACAAGGAGTTGGCCCTGCAGACGGTCACCGTTTCCATCCAGGGAGGCTTAAGCGTTGCCCAAAGTCTAAAGCTCGACGCCGCCGCCGCGCTCCCGCTCTTCGTCAAGCTGAAGCTCGTTCTTCAGGGCGCCCAGAAGCAGAGACCCGACCTTTCAGCAGAACCACTGCCGAGCGACTTCCTGAACAGACTGATCCACGGCGACTGCATGACAGTCATGAAGAGCCTCCCTACAGAGAGTGTGGATTGCGTGATTACCAGCCCGCCGTACTTCAACCTTCGGGACTACGGCGTTGATGGGCAGCTTGGGCGCGAGGCGACACCTGGAGCGTACACCCAAAGATTGGTTGAACTGTTCCGCGAAACGAGAAGAGTTCTCAAGAGCACAGGCACGTTGTGGCTCAACCTTGGCGATAGTTATGCGGCTGCCGGTAACGGTGGACACGGGAAGAAGCAGCGGAGCAACCGCGGCACACGCGCCCTAGCCGGCATGGCGAGAAAGGCGCCCGCCGGCCTGAAGCAGAAGGACATCATGGGCATTCCGTGGCGCGTGGCTTTCGCTCTCCAGGCAGACGGATGGTATCTCCGTCAGGACATCATCTGGGCGAAACCAAACCCGATGCCCGAATCCGTTACCGACCGATGCACGAAGAGCCACGAGTACATATTTCTGCTCTCGAAGAAAAAGGACTATTACTTCGATCACCAGGCGATAAAGGAAAAGAGTGAATGGTTTGAAAGAGATTCGAGAGCACAAAACGGACGAACTCCTCACAAGTCAGGAAAGACTCTTGAAGAGGGCGGACACGAATACGCAATCAAAGGAGTTGCCTTTTCGTTAGACGGGAAACGCAACAAACGTTCCGTCTGGACAGTAACCACTAAACCCTTCAAGGGAGCTCACTTCGCAGCTTTCCCTGAAAGTCTGATCGTCCCCATGGTCCTGGCCGGTTGCCCGAAGGGCGGCCTCGTGCTTGACCCGTTCATGGGCGCGGGCACAACCGCCGTGGTGGCAAAGAGGCTCGAGCGAAACTATCTCGGCATCGAGTTGAATGGCGAGTACATAAAAATCGCGGATCAAAGGATCCACAACTGTCCCGCACCCTCGTTGGATCTCAATTTCGATCCTCTCGGTAACTGATCGGCACCCTGCCTCCACACTCCGCGTCGCGGTTCGATGACCGAACTCGCATGACGAAAGGAGTTGCCCTTGCACACGATCACGGTATCGATCCAGGGAGACGTCACGGTCGCCGAAAGCGTAGAGGTGAACGACGCTGAGGCGCTCCCGCTCTTCATCCGGCTGAAGGCGGTCCTCCAGGCGGAGGGAGTCGCCACGCCCGCACGCCGCCGGGGCCGGCCGCGGAAGGCAAGACCGGCCAATGAGGATGCCGGACAGGTTTCGCTCGCTCAAGACGGCGAAGCAGCTGATTCGAAACAGGCCTCATGCTGAACGTCGCTTGGGTCGCTTCATATCTTCAGGTCGGAGGGGGCGGCGCCGTTCAAGGCGGCGGCTCACACGGAGCACTCGATTGCTTGGGACTCCTGCTTGCCCTCGTCCTTCTCCCGATCCTCTCCTACTGCATTCTCAGGACTCGAAGCTTTCTAAACCGTTCCGGCAAAGAGAAGCCGGACTTCACGAGCCTCCGCTCAACGGGCAAGACCATCGTCAACGCCGCTCCGGACGAAGACGAGCCGGACCAATTCGGGGGCGTGAATTGACCTTCCCGAGGATCGACCTCAACCGATTTCTCTTGAAGCTCTTGCATCGTGAACACGGCCTCCGCGCCGTGGACGAGGAGACGAGGAACGCGGAGATGCCCGCCAAGGCAGCCGAAGCCATGATCGACGCGGCTCTCCGCAACCTTGGCGGTGCTTGCTCAATCCCGATCGGAACCATTGACTCCGGCAAGACGCTCTCGGTCGATTCGTCGACACTCGTTGCAAGCGGTCTCGTCGTGGGCGCGACCGGAGCCGGGAAGAGCAGGTTCTTGATCGGGCTCGTCCTCGAGCTCCTCGAGCGGCTCGGGGACCTCTCGCGCCCGGGCGGATCGGGTGTCGAGATCGAGCTCGTCGATCCGAAATACGAGACCTACGATCTTCTGCGGCTCGCGCTTGCCGCACTCTGGCTTAAGACCGACGCCTGGAAGCGGGACGAGCTCGCCTCGAGCATCCGAATCATTGACTGGGCGCGTGACTGGATCACTCCGTCCGCGCCCTTTGAGCGGATCGGCACCGATGTCTCGGACGCATACCTTGCGCGCCTCCGGGCCGACGTCGTCGTTCAAGCCAGTCCCCAGTCGTACACCGACGCGATGCGGCACGGCTACTTCATGCTCGGGCGACTTCTCATCGAGAAGCAGTTCCCGATGAACCTGCGCTTCACGACCAAGCTTTTCCGAGACGAGTCGTTCCGCAAGCGCATCGCCTCCGGGATCGCCGACCCGGACGTGCGGGAATACTTCCTCGACCTCGACCGAAACCTCCCGAAGCAGACGAGCGAAGGGTTGCTCCGCCGCCTGCAGGAGGACTTCTCGTTCCCGGAGATCCGGTACTCAGAAGGGATCCCACCGAAAGCCTTGCGGAAACTTCTCCCGAAAGATGTCCCTTCGATCGTCATCGGCAACTACAGCTCACGAATGAGCCTTCCCCAGTCAAAGGCGATCGAGAGGGCCAACCACAGGATCGTCGACGTGCTCTTGAAAGCTCCGCGCCGGAATCCACGCCGGCCTGGCCTTCTCCTCCTCGAAGAATCCCCGGTACTCCTCTCCCGTTCATCGGAATTGATCGAGCCCTTGACGACCGCGACGCGGACGCTTCGATCGGTCGGCATGGGCATCGTCCATCTCGCGCAGGACTTCTCGAATGCGCTCCCTGCGGATCTCGTCCGCACTCTCGTTCTGAACGCTCGCTGGATCGCGATGTTCCGCGTCCGGGAGGATGCGGAGTTGATTTACCCGCACGTCTTGTCGACCGACGATCAGTCGAGAGCCATGCCGGAGGCCGTCCGGCGGAGGGCTTTCGCGAAAACGATGGAGGGGCTTCCGCAGAGGCGCTTCTATTTCCACGCGAAGGGCTACCCCGCCCTGCCTGCTTCCTCCCTCACGGTTCAGGACTTCGCTCGCTCGGCCGGCGTCTCATCGGAAGACGAGCTCCGCGAGATCTTCAACCGCGAGATCGCTTCCCGCTGGGTGATTCCCTCATCGCTTGCCGCCCGGCTTATCGCCGAGTGGGAAGCCGAGGTCATCGATCGAGCGGAGGTCCCGCCATCCGCTCCTGGAAGCGGAAGCAAACGAAACCCGCACCGCACCCTTGCCGATCTCCTGAGAGACCTCGGCAAAGACAAGGAGAGCCCGGAATGAAATTTCCACTGGAAGCCGTCTTGCGAGCAGCTGTTCTCGGCACGCTCTATGTCTTGGCCGCGCCCGTGTTCCTAGTCATTGGAACCGTGCGGCTCGGCCGCATCCTGACCGCATTTTCGATCATCGGCTCCGGCCGCGTCATCTGCGTCCATTGCGGGCACGAGAATGTCTTGAACCGCTTCGCAACCTGCAACCGCTGCCATGCGACGGAATACGGTTCGCTTCTCTACTGCTCCTTTTGCCGCCAAGTCACGCACCACCTGGCATGCGAGCAGTGCGAGGTAACGCTCCGGGTCATCCCGAAGGGATGGTGGTGATGGACCCGAGGCAGGCTTTTCGCGTATCGAGGAGAGACTTGGAAGCGGGTGCGTGGATCGGGCAGGGCTACGAGGTGGCCCAGTACCAGCTTCACGAGGCGGTCTTCCGCGGGAGATCCCCGGTCGTCGTCTCGCGCTTCACGAAACGGTGGCGGGAACGAGGGTATCTCTTAGTCGAGCGCTGGAACCGGGTTGGCATGAACCGGCTGCGCCTGACTTCGAAAGGTCGCGACTTCCTGCTTCTCCATGCCGCCGCGGACTCCGAAGAACTCTTCGTTCCCTCAAGGTCGGTGGCCCCCAAGGACCTTTCGCACCGGCTCTGGATCAATGACCTGCGGGTCGTCCTCGGAAGGCTGCCTGCCAAGCCCAAGTTGGTTCTTCCCTGTTGGGCAATCGAACGCCGATTCGTCCCGCGCCTGCCGGCTATTCCGGATGTCTTGGCGGTAACGCAAGGCGGGTCTTCCTCCGCCGTGCTCGGTATCGAAGTTGACCTCGGCGGCGAGGCGCTCCGAAGCGTCTTCGTCCCGAAGCTCGGCGTGCTGCAGAGTGTCCTGCGCGACCTTTCAAAAGGCGAGGCCTGCGCGATCCTCGTCCTCACGTCGACCGAACGGCGACGGGACGCAATTGCTGCCGCAACCTCGGATCTCGATGGTTCGATTCCAATTGCCATCGAAACGCTACCGCGAGAGGGCGGCCGCAACGGCCTTCAAGCGCTCGAGCGGATGTTCAATCCAAGTGTGAATGCGACTTCACAGCCCGCGGACGAGAAAGCCCAATGTTTCAGCTAGTTGCTCGTTCGACGAATCTGGCGCTTAGGGCGACGGAGGAGAAGTTCTCCAGGACGGTCGGACTTCCCGGCTGCGAGGCCGGACACGCCAGGACTCTCGGCGAGGCTGGTCGTTCGAACCGTCGGCCACGACGCGGCTCTCCCATACTGCTTGCCAGAACCCTCCTTCTTGCGACGACTCCCATGTACCCCGAAGAAGGTCTGACGCAGGCTCCGTCGACACGAAGGTAGCCGTGGAGTCGATTCGCCCATATCGCTTCACAAGAATCACACTCACGTAGCGCTTCACAAGCGTCACGGTCGAGCCGTCGATCCATCCATGAATCGTTGCTCGCCAGATTACCCCGTCGTGGCCCTCGGTCCAGACTCCGGAGATCTCGCTTCCGTGCTGGTCAAGCCACATCGCGAAGGGCACCATCGTGCCTCGCCACTCAAAACTGCCGCGCCACTTCCCGCAGAGATGAAACTGGGGCGGGACCGGCGTCGGTTCGGACTCGGGAGAAGTGGGCTCCGCCGTGACGGGTGTCGGTTCTGCGATGGCCGGGGTCGGTTCTGGCGTAACCGGAATTGCTTCAGGGGCGGTTGGAGTTGCCTCCGGCACGGCAGGCGTCGGTTCCGGCATAACGGGAACGCTCGTCAGTTCGTCCTTCGGTTCCGCTGAAACTGACCGGGTCGCCGCACTCTGCACCGTAGGAGTGGAGGACACGTGGCAACCAAGGTACGAGATCAGAACGAAAACGAAAATGGCCGCGACAGTGATCCCGCCCACAACCGCGCCGCGGACGAAGAAGAGCAACCGGTACGCGCCTTGTGCCGGAGGCGAAGGCGCAGCGCTCGGCCGCGACCGGCCAGTCGATCCCGGCGGAGGAGGCGGTGCTTGGCCGGCCTGGGCGCCAGCGCCGCTCGAGCCCGAAGGAGGCGGAGGTGTGCCACCTGTCGCTGAACCGGAGGCCGACGACGCCCCGGCCTTCCGAGCCTGCTGCAAGTCGTAGTCGTAGATTCGGCGCCGGTCTGGATCACCGAGGACCTGATAGGCGCGGTTGATCTCCTTGAACTTCTCCTCGGCGCCCTTCTTCTTGTTCCGGTCCGGATGGTATTTCTTGGCGAGACGGCGATAGGCGTGCTTGATCTCGACCTGGGTCGCGGATTCAGTGAGCTCGAGCGTCTCGTAGTGCGTTGGACTCATCTCGAGCTACGGCCTCCTGGCGGGAAGAAGGCGGGCAGCCGACGCGATTGCCACCTTCAGCTCGGCGTCCGGAACCGTCGTGGCGAGCTCCGACGCCGAAGCGAGCTTCTTCAGGAAGTTGCGATCGGCGTCATCAGTCCCGATAGCGATGATCGTGATGCCGCGCCCCTTCGCCTGGTCCGCGGCAACAAGTGCGGCTGAAGCATCGTCGGGATAACCATCGGTCACGAGAACCATCGCGCGCTGACCCTTGCTCCGGCCGAACAGGTTGGTCGCGAGCTCGATCGCGGCGGCCATGTTCGTTGTCATCTGGAGTCCGACTTGGGAAAGGCCCTTCTCGATCGTTCGCCGATTCGTTGTCGGCTCGACGCGAAGCCGGGCCACCGTCGAGAACTGGATGACGCCGACGAGGTAGCCCTTCGAAACGGCGTCCTCGGCAAATGAAACGCCTCCGTCCCTCGCCTGACGGAGCTTGCCCTCGTCCATGCTTTGGGAAACATCGAGAAGCAGATAGACCGTCGGCGGCGGTATCGTCGACGTCGGTTTGCCATCACGGCCGGTGAGCTCCGGCTTTCTCGCCGAGCCTGTCGTGGGGCGTGCCGGCCTCGGCGGGTTGCTCCGTTGTGTAAGCGGCCCTCCCGTGGTCTCGCCCGGGGCCGTCAGCAAACGATCGAGAATGTCGCTAAAGATCTTCATGGACAAAAGCATAGGGGTGCCTCTCTTCCCGGAACCGAGTCCCTCGAAACCAAAAAACCCTCCATGCGGAGAGCATTGCTACACCTATATCCGGTGGACCCTTAGACGGTTGATGTCTTAGCCTTCAGGAGGTGGCGAGAGGCAAGCGCGACCCCCTCCAGGTAGCTTTTGGCCGGGCCGTCAGGCGCAGGAGGAAGGTTCGCAAGATCTCCCAGGAGAAGCTCGCGGAACTCTCTGATATCAATAGGACTTACATGGGCGACGTGGAAAGGGGCGAGCGCAACCTGGCTCTGAAGAACATGTCGAAGATCGCCCGGGCTTTGGGCTTGAGGCTCAGCCAGTTGATCCGGGCTATGGAGGAAGAGCTCGCGAAATCGTCCCAGAGACCTGCAGCTCGCGCGCGGTGAGCACTCCGAGATGGACAGTCCTCCGTCGTTGGCTGCGGCCGAGCAGATGAGGTTCGTTGACCTGTTCGCAGGTCTTGGTGGATTTCACCTAGCCCTCAGAGGTCTCGGTCACGAGTGCGTTTTCGCTTCAGAGAGTGATGAGGAACTCCAAAATCTCTACCGCAAGAACTTCCCCGAGGCGGCCCGCGTCATCCACGGGGATATCCGCGAATGCAGGGATCAGGTACCCAAGCACGACATTCTGTGTGCTGGCTTTCCCTGCCAGCCCTTCTCCAAGTCGGGCTCTCAGAGTGGTCTTCGGGACAAGACCCGCGGCACGTTATTTCACGAGATTGTTCACATCATCCGCAGGCGACAGCCTCGCCACGTCATTCTCGAAAACGTGGGAAACTTCGAGCGCCACGACGATGGTCGTACGTGGGCAATCGTACGCCAGAGCCTGGAGAAGCTAGGGTACAACGTTCGTGGCACCGAGCACGTAACAAGCGGCGGACACGGACTCGTATCTCCTCACCACCTTGGCTACCCCCAGTCTCGCGAGCGCTTCTTTGCCGTCGCGAGTCTGGATCGGCTATCAGCCGACCCCTTTCCGCGAGCGAGTAGCCGGCCAGTCACGCGATTGGTGGACATCATCCAAGCGGTCTCCGAACTGAGCAGTAGCAGCCGCGAGGAGACCGCGCTCACCGAGGCGCGCATGCGGTGCATCGACCACTGGAACAAGCTGCTGAATGCCATACCAGAGAGCATTCCGCTTCCCTGGTTTCCGATTTGGGGCGATGAGATTTACGCCCGATATCCGTTCGACGACTTGACGCCGCACAGCTGCACGATGCGCCAGCTTCTAAGATACCTTGGCCGCAACGGAGATTGGGTTGACCGACCAAAGAAAGCCGTTCTTGCCCTGCTCCCGTCCTACGCGCGCGCGCGCGAGGCAAAGTTTCCAGCCTGGAAGGTAGATTTCATCCGTCTTAACCGGCGATGGCTCCGTGGCATCCAGCCCTACTTCCCTCCACACTGGGTTCGAGAGCTGCGCACATTCCCTGCCTCCCACCGCAAGCTCGAATGGAACTGCCAAGGCGAAGAGCGGGATCTCTGGAGGCAGGTTCTCCAGTTCCGACCCTCTGGTCTCCGTGCGAAGCGATACACAACCTGCCCGGCGCTCGTGGCGATGACGACCAGTCAGGTTCCGATTCTTGGACCTAAGAGGCGGCATCTGACGCGAACCGAGGGATTGCGACTCCAAGGCTTCCCCGATCGTCACCGACTGCCGGCGAGCTGGGAGGCGGCATTCCGAGCCCTCGGGAACGCCGTACATGTCGGCGTTGCCCGGGCAATCGTCAGGTCCATGCTCGGCAAGGCCTGATAATTTCGAGTTTGAACACTAGACTGCACGAAGATGGCTACCGACCTCATCGCAACCGTCAGCATCCGCCCGGGCGTGAGCATCCTGTCGGTGCTCCGCCATCTCAACTACCAGCCCTGGTATGCGGTGGCGGAGTTCGTCGACAACTCGCTTCAGAGCTATCTTGACTATCGCGCCAAACTCGAGCGCGTTCACGGGTCTGACTTCAAGCTTCTGGTCACCATTGAGCTCGATCCTAACGAAGGCGGCCGCCTGGTGATTCGCGACAATGCCGCCGGCATCCACGAGGCGGACTACCGGCGTGCATTCCGCGCAGCCGAGATACCCCCGGATCGCTCCGGCATGGCGGAATTCGGGATGGGCATGAAGAGCGCGGCCTGCTGGTTCGCGAGAGGCTGGACGGTCAGATCATCGGCGCTCGGTGAGCCCGTGATTCGGGTTGTTCACTTTGACATCGATCGTATCGTTCATGATCGCATCGAGGAGCTTGACGTGGTTGTCGAGCCCGCCAACCCAGCTGCGCACTTCACAGAAATCTCTCTCGAGGGCCTTCACCGTGTGCCTCAGACGAAGACGGTGGCCAAGATCAAGCAGCACCTGAAGAGCATCTACCGCGAATTCCTACGCTCTGGCCTGCTCCGGCTGGAGTTTGATGGCGAGCCCCTATCGTTCGATGAGGTCGGTGTTCTGAAGGCGCCGTATTACAAAACACCAGAAGCTAAGCCGGTCGAATGGAAGAAGGATATCGACTTCGACTTTGGACTTGGGCTGCGGGTCCACGGGTTCGCCGCCCTGAGGGCCACGGCAAGCACATCAGAGGCGGGCTTTGCCCTCTTCAGGCGAGGTCGCCTCATCATGGGATCGGCCGACGAGGGGTACAGGCCCGAGGCGATCTTCGGCAAGTCCAACAGCTACCGCTACCAGCGTCTCTTCGGCGAGCTGCATCTGGAAGGGTTCGAGGTCACCCACACAAAGGATGGCTTTCGCTGGGAGGAGCACGAGGACACTTTTCTCGAACTCTTGAAGGAGTTGCTGAACGCCGAGCCCCTTCCGCTCCTCGAGCAGGCCGAGCAGCATCGTGTTCGTCTCAGGCCGGAGGCCTTGCGACCTGCCGCCGAAGTGGCTGCCGACCAGACCGCTGCGGCGATTGAGCGTGAGGTCCCGCCCGTCGTTAGCCATCAGCTCGAGGAGGGGCCGGAGACGCAGGAGCCTCCGACTGAGCTTCCACCAGCGATGCCGCCGGCGACTACTCGCCGCATCACAGTCGATGTCCGAGGCACCCGCTGGGAAGTCACGATCGAACTCGCTACCGATCCTGGGATCGGCAACTGGCTCACGGTAAGCGAGCAGGAGGCCGAGGGAAGCGTTTGCCGACTCGGGCTCCGCCTCGCCCTTGCTCATCCTTTCATGGAGCGGTTTGCGGGCTCCGATCCGGAGCGGCTCGAGCCGATACTCCGGGTTGCCGCTGGCCTCGGACTGGCACAGACAACCGCACGGATGAGCGGCGTCCGTATGGCCGGTACAATCGTGCGGAATCTAAATGAACTCCTTCGCGACGCGCTCTGCAAGCCGTAGCGCCGGACGAGAGGAAGAGCATGGCGGACCATCCGGATGACCAACCCGTCCAGACGGTTGAGGTAGTCGACCGACCCGACCTGCCCGGAGCACGCTGGCAACCCCGCGAGGGGCGGGAGGCCACCGCGCTCCTCCGCGAGCTTGACGATCTGCCGGACGCCGACAGAGAACAGCTACGGCGTGAATCGCTGGCTGTCCTGAGCAGCTGTGCCCCGCCCGGTTCGCCGGACGCGACAGAAACCGGGCTCATCTTCGGTCACGTGCAGAGCGGAAAGACAATGTCATTCACCGACGTTGCTGCGCTCGCGCGCGATAACGGATTCCCTCTCGTAATCGTTGTCACCGGGACGTCCATTCCCTTGAGCACGCAGTCCAGAGACCGTATCGAGCGCGACCTACGGCTTCAGACGAGGACCGATCGGCCCTGGCGGCATCTCCACAACCCCAGACAAGCGGATGCGCAAGCTCTGGCTGGAAGTCTGGCAGACTGGCAAGACCCAGACGTCCCCGCGGCGATGCGTCAGACCGTTCTCGTGACCGTCATGAAGAACCATTCGCACCTGCGGAACCTCATCGCGGCGCTCTCAAGCCTCGACCTTCGGGGCGTACCCACACTCGTGATCGATGACGAGGGCGACCAGGCTGGACTTAACAATCTCGTGAATCAAGGACGCGAGAGCACAACGTATTCGCGCCTCCGCGAGCTGAGGGCGGTCCTACCTCATCACACGTATCTCCAGTACACGGCAACGCCCCAGGCTCCGCTGCTCATCAACCTGATCGATGTGCTCTCCCCTCGCTTCGCGGAAGTCTTGACGCCGGGCACAGATTACGTGGGTGGGCGCGAGTTCTTCCACGAGCACTCCGAGCTCGTCCGCGAGATTCCGGCAAGTCAAATCATCATGCCAGGCAATCCATTGACCGACCCGCCGCCGTCGCTTCTAGAAGCTATGCGTGTCTTCTTTCTTGGCGTGGCGGCCGGCCTTGCCCAAAACAGCGGAGAGGGCAATCGATCGATGATGGTGCACCCCTCTCAGCAGACTCGCCTCCATGCCGACTACGTCCGATGGGTGCGCGAGGTCAGGACCGCGTGGCAGCGAATCCTCGAGCTTCCAGACGGCGATCCAGATCGACGGGAGCTGCTGGAGGAGTTCCAAGCAGCATACGAGGACCTCAGAGAGACGGTTATTGACCTTCCCGCCTTCCGGGATCTCCTGCGAGCGCTGCTGCGCGCTGTTCGCAGCACACTTATCGCTGAGGTTAACGCAGCCCGCGGCAGAACTCCTCAGGTGAATTGGCGCGGCACCTACAGCCACATCCTAGTGGGCGGTCAGGCCATGGATCGCGGGTTCACCGTGGAAGGTCTAACGGTTACATACATGCCCCGAGGCGTCGGCACGGGGACCGCTGACACCATCCAGCAGAGGGCTCGCTTCTTCGGGTATAAGCGGAGCTACCTCGGTTATTGCCGAGTCTACCTTGAGTCCGCAGCGCGCGACGCATACGTGCGCTACGTTGAGCACGAGGAGGATCTTCGCGGGCGTCTCGTCGCGCATCGCAGCACCGGGAGACCACTAATCGAGTGGAGACGCGCCTTCTTTCTCGATCCGGCGCTGCGCCCAACACGGAAGAGCGTTTTGGATCTGGATTACCTTCAGAGCATTATCTCGGACGAGTGGTTCACGCCAGCAGCACCCCACGATTCCGATGAGGCACTCGAGTCTAACCGTCAGGTCACCGCGGAATTTATCGCTTGCTTGAATTTCCGGCCTGATGAGGGTCACCCCAGCCGGACGCTGATCCAGCGGCACGATCTGGCGGATGTACCGCTGCGCGAGGCATATGAGCGGCTTCTCACGCGGCTCCGATTCACCAGAGCGGCCGACTCACAGGGGTTCACGGGTCTTCTGCTACAGGTTAAGGAGTACCTCGACTCAAATCCGGATGCATCGTGTCGTATCTACCGGATGAGCAGCGGCGCCACCCGCCAGCGCGCGCTATCACCCGCCGACGAGGTCGACCAGCTCTTCCAGGGACCCAATCCGGACAGGACCGGCTCCATCTACCCAGGTGACCGAGCGATACGGAGAGACGAGGGAATGACCATCCAGCTGCATTCGCTCGGTCTCACGTTCACGCGCCGAGGGCCGGTCGTGCGGCCTGACGTCCCGACGATAGCTGCGTGGGTCCCGCGTGAGATGGGACGCGGATGGCTGGTCCAAGAAGAAGCATAGAGACTTTGCCGACGCGTGGTAGTCGCAGAGATCTTCGAGTCGTTACCTAGAGCCCACCCGTCGGGAGCCCTTCCGTCGTTCGCCACGGCTGTTATCCCTGGAGGGCCCCACAGGCTCGGCAAGGATGCGCAAGGAGTTGCGGCGCTTCTCCTTGCAGCCGAGCACACGGAAACTTCAACAAGGTCCGTCCCGCTTGAGCTCGAGCATCTGGTTGTGCAGTATGCCGTCCCGTGCCTCATCTGGAAGGAGGACGGCTCGAGCGAGGAGGCCATCTTCACACTGATCCGCTGCCGCGAGCCCGACCGGGTTCTGACTGGCTACTTCCTTGGGGTAGTCGATTCTCTTGTTCCGCTTCTGGGCTCGAGCCCGTCGGAGGGCAGGGTCAGAGAGGTCGTCGGTCATCTCGTCGAGCTCTTCCGCGCCCTGCAGACACCGCGCCGAAAGACAGTGCAGGGCCTGTGGGCGGAGCTCTTTCTCATTGCCCAGGCAGCCTCGCCGCAGGAGCTTGTACGAGCGTGGCATGCTGCACCAGATGAGTCTTTCGATTTCAGCAGCCCAGCCCAGCGGCTTGAGGTTAAGAGCACCGTTGGGCCCGCGAGGCAGCATTACTTTTCGCTCGAGCAGCTCGTCGCCCCGGCAGGGACACGAGTGCTCGTGGCGTCACTCTTTGTCGAGCGCGCCGGAGGAGGGGTCTCAGTTTCGGAGCTGTCCTCGAGGGTCCAATCGCGGCTGGGAGGCGATGTCAACCTTATGCTTAAAGTTGAGCAGGTCGTCGCGGCCAGCCTCGGCCAGGATTGGAGACTCGGGCTCGAGGAGAGCTTCGATATCGACCGGGCTGCAGAGTCGCTGGCGTTCTACAGGAGCAGTAGCATTCCGTGTGTCGATCCGAATCTACCGGCCGGAGTGAGCGAGGTGCGGTTTCGAGCTGATCTCGGGGACCTGCGGCCGGTTGATGCCCGCGAGCTTCAGCGAACAAGCGGCATCCTCAGGGCAGCAGCGGCAGTTCGGGCGGACAGCGCCTGAGCGGCGCGGCCTCGCTCTTCAGGACGCCGGCGCAGAGATTCCAGCCGACGGTGCAATGCGGACGCGACTGACTCCGAATCCTGCCTGATATCGGTTTCCCACACGCGGATGACGGCCCAACCCTCCCGTCGTAGGGCGCGGCCTATCCTTACGTCCCGCGCTCTGTTGGCTCCTATCTTCGCCACCCAGTACGCGGCGTTAGCCCGCCTCAGGAGCGCGCGCCTCAGCTGCAACCAGTGTCGGCCGTGCCAAAAATCGCCGTCGCAGAAGACGGCAAGTTTCTCTCGGGGGAAGACGATATCCGGTTTCCCGGGTAGATCCACGCGGTGGGTCTGGAACCGCAGGCCAACCCCGCGCAGAGCCCGTTGCAATTCGCGCTCGTGTGCTGTGTTCGTTTTGCGGTTTGCCTTCTTGGCTCGGGAGCTGCCCGGCGAGGACGGCTCGAAACCCTCGAAGCTGGGGGCGCGATGCGACAAGCCCCGGCATGAGTCCTTCGGCTGCGATCGCACAGGCGCAAGACTACCGCTAGATTTGATACCTAACCAGCTGGTCGCCATCGAACCACCGGTTCGTTGTGCCGACGTGAGTCGGAGACCGAAGCCGGCCGGTGTCTCCGGCGGATTCTCAGAAGGAAAGCTTCTTCAGCACGCACGGCTCACAGAGCACTCTTCCACTCGGGAGGTGCTGATAGGCGGACGCGCGAATCAGGCTTCCGCAGATCTCGCAGGGTCTGAGGACTTCGCGCAGACACTCGGCGCAGCGCAATTCAAGGTTCTCCATCTGCGCGAACGCAACCTCCGCGCGGACGGGCTTGCCGCAGGCGTCGCAGGGGTACACCTCAGGCTGAGGACCCGACTCAAGATCCCGGTCCCCGGTCATGATCAGGAAGTTTGGCACGCCGAGGCGATGGTGGCGCCCCCTGGCCCTGAGAAACAGAAGCGAGCTTCCCCCTACGCTAGCCGGGCTTCTTGACCACCTTTAAGTCCGTAATCGGATGGACCTCCCACACTGTTGCCCGCCAGATCTTCTTGCCGCCCGGATTCGTGTGCTCCGCGTTGCCGAGGTGCTCCACGTCGAAGAGGAGCCACCCGCGGACTCGGATCCACTTGTGCTTGATCGCGGCCTTCAGGGTGTCGGTCGACCAGTCCTCACCCTGCTCGGCCATCTTCGCCCGCAAGCGCGGGGTGACCTCCACGATGACCCGGTGGGTCTTGTCGTTGAGCGTCGGAGAAGGGACCAGCTCGATGTGGGTATCCCGCAGGTCTGGGTCGGTCGCGCCGCAGTTGCAGGTCTCCTTGCCGCCGGGCTTCACGTCGTAGACGTAGCCCACGATCTCCGCCCCTTTCTCCTCGTCGAACCGGTCCGCGTCGTCTCCGAGCTTGAGCATCCGCTTCAGGGTGACGCCTGCGTCGATCTCGGTATCGGCCGGCGGGGTGTAGCGGTTCTTCAGACGGTTGACGGCTTTGATCGCGGCGGGCTTGCCCGTGCCGGCCATCCCGCAGCCGTGGAACTCGTCCTGGGCCGCCAGCGGGGCGACCAAGGCTAAGAGCGCGGCAGCGAAGACTCGAGTCCTGAGTTTCATGACCTGGCGTGAGCTGAAAAACGGCGTGAGTCTCTCACTTCAGGAGACGAGCGGAGGGCTTCAACGATGAGGAGCTGCGCCGGCGGACGAGCGCATGAAGCATCCGCTGGCATTCGACGTTCGTCGTAGGACTCTGCTTGGAGCTAGATGGAGGAGCAAGCCAACCTTGTGTCCCTACGGTACTTGCGGCATCCAAAGAGTCCCCTCGTTGACCTTGACCCCGGTCAGGGGCGGTGATAGAGAGACCCTCAACAGAGGATCGCCGGACAACAGATGAGCGCGCGGGCTTCCGCCCTGCGGAGTCCGCCTCCGGCATTGAGCCCCAGGCGCGCGGCGAACGTGTGGCCTTCAGCATTTCCTTGCGATCAAAGGAGCTAACCATGCGACGGAGTGAACGGCGGAGCTTCAGGTGCCTGATGACGGTGGCAGTCTTTCTGGCTCTCGTCTTTCCGGCAGGTGTTTTTGGTCAAAACCTCCTAACAAATCCACAGTTCAACGGCAGCCTGGCCGGGTGGAGCCTGCTATTCGGTCCCCCTTTTGCCGTCTATGACCCTACGCTCAATGCGCCCGGTTCACTGGGTGGGTCTGTCAAGACGATAAATAACGTTGATGAAAGTAATAACCCAGGTTGCACCGCGAACCCCTCGATCATTTGCGTCACGACTTTTCCCCTCATTCAGTTCGTCCCCGTAACCCCCGGAACCCAGTACGATTTCGGCGGCAATGTCTTTATTCCATCAGGGCAATCCGCTTCTGGGCTCGGTGTGGTTGGTGTAAGCTTCTGGGACAGCAACGGCAACTTCATCCTTATCCCTTCCTTCAGTGGATCCGGGAACTTTGTCACGTCGACCGGAGCTTGGATGCTCAGCAGCGGAACGGTCCAAGCCCCCACCGGAGCGGTCAGCGCCCGCCTGTCTCCGCTTAACGGTAGGGCTGGACCCATCGGGTCGTTGCAGGTGAACTTCGATGACATATTCTTTCAACCATCGTGTCCTGTTACCTCGATCGCGATCGACAGGAGCTTCACAAACGGAGTAATCGACGGGTCTGTTGCTGGAGCAGGCTGCCAGGTGACGATCACGGTGCACAACCTCAAGCGTTATTGGACAAACTTCACCATCCAGACGGTAGGACTCGTTTCGGTCGCTCCTGTCGGGGGCGATCTCAATCTCTACGCCCGTTTCGGCCTCTTACCGCCCTCGGGGACCGTCTCGTATACAGCGACCTTTGCGGAAGCTGGCCCGGCCGTCTCGGTCTTCGCGGACCCTAGCGTCGCGACCAGTTCCGCTGCTGGCAAGATGAACGTTGTGCAGGCCATACTCAACGTGCTTCCACTCGGTAGTGCTCCAACACTTGTCGTAGCAGATCACCAGGCAATCGTCACTGCCTTCGAAAGCATGCCGCATTTGACAGCGGCTCTCGCTGCCCTATTTCAGCCCAGTCCGGACCTTCTCGGCGCCACTAGGGAACTCTTTCGGTTCTTCGACAGCACGGATGAGCTGACGGTTCTTGGCCGTCTATGGGTCACTCTGGACTTTAACATCGACATGGCCGCACTTAAGGGCCTACTTCGTTATCGGTATATGATTATCAACTCATTGGTGACCGATTTCGGTAATTTGTACACAGCCTTCTTCCAGTACCCCGCTGGCTCGATCAGCTTTACCGGGCGATAGCCGGACGGGCGCGATGCCAGGGTACAAGGAGAGTAGAGGGGATCAGTGGGCGCGTAGCACGGCAGCGGTGGCAAAGATGATGACGCTGACAATGATTCCTACGATTGCGAAGCAGACGATGAGGCCGTTGAGGAGAAGCCAGTTCCTAACCCTTTCCTTCGTTGGCCAAAAGTGAGCCGCTCCCTCTCTTAAGGCCTCCGGGAGCGGTTTGTAGGGGTCAATCGGGAGGAAGAGTTCGGCATCTTTGAATAACCAGGTGTTGACGCGGCGCACTCGGTCACGCAGAGGCTTGGGCCCAATGAGGCCGAAGGCGGCAAGAAGAAATAGTGTCGCTAGGATTGCGATGCCGAATAGTTCAAGCATTGATAAGGTGAAAGACGAGCTTTTCTGTTGACATGGGAGTGGGAACGTGTGCTGCAACGTCCCATTAGTTAAGTATAGTATTCCCAAGCGCCTTCGGCAAGCACAGGCCTTTAGCGCATCGAGCACAGCCCCAGCGCCACCGCATCGAACATGTTCCCGTGGTATTGCGTCCGCCACTTGGCAGTCTGGCGGAGATAGGCCTTGAGCGCCGGATAGCGCCGAGCCACAGCTCGCGCGACTTCCTCCTTGCTAGCCCGGCCGTTGCCGGTGCCGAACTTCTTCACGGTGCTGGCGGTCTTTGATACCACTTCGATCCGTTTCCGCCGTCCGATTCTCCTGGTCTCGCTGACCACAGCGTAAAGGAGAGATCTGCTGCGGTAGCTGCCGATGGAGTTCGCCTCGATGGCAAGAACTGTGGGCCGGAAATCACTAAGGAGCTGGCGCAGGAGGACTCTGGTATTCCGCCGGATGGCTTCCGGTGCCCGGCGGTACGGCATCGTCAGGACCCCGTAATAGACGAGGTCTGGGCCTTGAAGGACCGCGATGCCGATGTGCCGCGTCCCAGGGTCGATGGCGAGGATTCTTGGGAGTGGTTTCCTCCTCATGCGGCGAGTGGCATATCCCTTGTCTCGACAGTCGGCTTCAGCCGTTTTGATCGTGCCTCGAAATACGTGACCGCGAGAGCAGCTGCATCGAAGATGCTCATGCGCTCGTCCTCGCTCTCGTAGAACTTTCGTACTCCGGGAAGATGCCATCCAAGCTGCGGGTATCGATGCGCGATCTCGGTGGCGATGGGATGCTTGGTTGTCTTGTCGAGGGAGCCGAACGCTTTGCGGATCTCAGCACGTGAGAAGGCGCGCTTCCGGGCTCCTCGCTTCACAGCGAGTCTCTGGATACTCCGGATGAGCGATCGTACCCTCCGCCGTCGGTGAGATCCCTTGCCGTCGTACGCCTCGAGGACGACGACGTCCGGGAGGTACCTGGCAACGAGAGCATCGATTCGCTCGAGACAGAGAGCATTCTTCTGCTCGGGCCTCACCTGCGTTAAACCCCAGTCAAGAAGAAAGCCCGGGCCCTCGAAGATCGCGTACGCAAAGCCGCTTGTCGTGGGGTCGATAGCGAGGACGCGGGCCATGAGAGATGAATCGGTCATTGGGCAGAAGTCGAGGATCCTCCGGCCGGCTGGCAGATGGCAGCGAGCGCCTGGAGTTTTCTGGAGGAGCGCTTCTGCGATTCGTGTGCTCCAAGCCGCGCCCGAAGTCTCGCAACCCGCTTCCGAATCAATCGCTCGACCTTTTGCTGGCGCCCGGCGAAAAGCACTCGTGTGGGCGCGTGGAAGATAAAGTCGTAGGCTAGAGCTGTGTCGAGGCTGGGCAGCCGGCCACCATGCTCGAAACGTGACACCTTCGTTCCCGAATGGGATCCGAGAAGAAAAGCCACCTCATCTTGGGAGAGGCCTGATCGCTTCCTGTAAGCACGAAGATAGTTGTCGAGCTTGATTCTTGGCACGTTGATTTGTGATCATCGTAACGGAGCCAAAGAAACTCACTAGACGGAGAAACCTGCCGGATCTGGCAAGCCCTGAACGCAGGACTCACTGGTTTAAGAAGGCTATATATAGAGAGGATCTGAAACACTAAGAGAGGTAGGCGGGGTAATTATCTGACTATACACATACAGTACAACATCTGCGCAGTTCTGTCAAGGTTCCCGCTGGGCCAGCTCAATGAGCGGGTGGACATGGGGACATGGGGACGTCGCCGAGGGGGTATGCCACCCTAGAGCTACAAACTAAGGCCCGTAGATTCTACGGGCCTCCTTGACGTCTGTGTGGCCGCCTTATTCCCTATCCAATGTCCCCAAGTCCCCATGTCCCCCGAACTCTTCTGAAAACAGAGAACTCTCGCGCTCCGGCTGGGCCTCCTGCACTCCTTCCGCGCCCTCCGGGATTCCGTACTTCTCGTAAAGGTGAGCGAGCTTCGGAGATTCGGAGACGGGAATCACGAAGACACCGTGACTTTTCCAGGGCCTCAAGCTGAGCTTCTTTCTGAGGAGGAACCCGACCCATTTTGCGGTGACTTTGCGCTCGTAGTCCTCGCCGTGCCGGTCCGCAAAGAGACTCGTGATCTCCTTGACCGTGAGACTCCCGCTGGCCGAGGAAGCGGCAAGGTCCCGGATGACCTCGAGAAGCTGGGCCTCGGTCTCCATGCCGCGATCTGAGACGAGCTCGCGGTTGTACCGGCGGGCGAGCTCCTTTAGATCCTCCCTGGCTTTGCGGTCGTCGATGATTGAGAGAAGGGGCGAGAAGATCTGATTGAGTCGGGGCTCGAGGGAGCGGTCAACCGTCCCCTCGAGAGTCCTGGGCTTCCGGAGATTCCGGAGCCGGAAGAGGAGGAGCTTGTTCCGGAGATGCAGGGCCTCCTCCTTCTGGCTCTCGGGCAGGTTGATCGGAATGTCGTCGCGGAGCCGGCCCTGACCCATCTCTTCGGTGAGGAAACGGCTCTCCAGGGCCCGATCCTCGAAGAAGCCACGGCTGGCTACGATCTTCGGTCCGAAGACCGTGTAGGCCCTGGGATCGAATTCCTTCTTGCCCGAGACCTCGCTTCGGAGGACCGGGAACCCTCTGGCGTTCCCGTTGTTCAGGATCTTCACAACCTCGGCCTTTTCGTCGCTCACCCGGAAGTCGCCCTCGTCGATGATGAGGGTTCCGCGGAACGCATCGATGATCCGGAAGAGCGGCGAAACCGTCGACGCGCCGCTCGCGAAGATCGGCTTGTAGCAGATGGAACCGACGATCAGAAGAAGACGAGTCTTCCCGCTTCCGTAGTCGCCGCGGGCTCGCAGGTACGGGAGCTCATTAAAAGCGTCGTAGATCCAGGTCAGGAGCACGTAGTAGCTCGCGATCTCTTCGAAGAGCGGAGTCACGTCCACGTACCGGTGGATGAAGGCTCTGATCTCGGAGAGAAGCTCCGAGTCCGAGCCGTACTCCTCGGGCTCGGAGGGCAGAAGAACGACGTCGTGTTTCAGGAGATTATTCCGGGGCGAGTACGGGACGAGGCGCTCTCCGGAGGGCAGGTCCACAGCCGTGTCGTATCCCCAGACACCGTCCACGAACCGCACGAAGAGCGTGCTTTTCTCGGAAGGCCGGTACACCATCTCGATGATCTCGCCCGTGTCGAGGACAGTTGAGGCTGTAGGGATCGCCGGATGATTCTCCGGCTTAGGCTGCGGACTGGGTGTCATGGCGAGGGAGAACCTGTTCGAGCGAATCGAGGGCTTCGGAGAAGGAGAGATTCATCCTGAGCCGCAGGAAGCTGATTACGTCTCCTCCCGCACGACAGCCGAAGCAGTGGAAGGTGCGGGTCTCCGGAAAGACGACGAATGACGGGTCGCGGTCCTCGTGAAACGGACAGCGACCGACGAGATTCCGCCCCGAAGCACGCAGCTCGACATACTGCGCGATGAAGTCCTCGATGGGGATGGCCTCTTTGATGCGGCTGATCCGCGCCGCGAGTTCGGGCGATGTGACTGCGACCGGGAAGGCTTGCCGTTTCGGAGGAGCAGCCGGCGCGGCGCGGGCCGCTTCGAGAAGTGTCTCGAAGACTTCCCGGCTGCGACCCAGACGGACGAAGAAATCGGTCACGTCGCCGCCGTTCCCGGCTTCCGCGGGAAGGTCGATGATCTTTGCGCGCGGGATCAACGCCGCAACCCGGTCCGCCCCGCGGCGGCCGGCTTCGTCGCGGTCGAAGCAGATGTAGACCTCCGGGATTGGGAAGAAGTCCGCGGCCCACTCGGCGCGGAAGGAGGCGGCGCCGCCCGTTGAAGTCACGGCAGGAAAGCCCTGCGCTTCGAGCACGAGCCGGTCGAACTCGCCTTCGCAGATGATGATCCTTTCCGGCTTCGCGAGGACCGTTTCCCAGCCGTAGAGCTCGCCGGAAGAACGCGGCATGACGTACATCTTCGGCACATCCGGCCCGTCCTCCGGGTCTCTCGCCAGCTTGAAAAATGCGATCTCGCGCTCGCGGTTTGAAATCGGGATCGTGATCCGCAGGCCACTCCACCCGAGAAGGTGACGGTGGATCAGGTCGTCCGGGATGCCGCGGGCGTTAAGGTAAGCCCGGATGCGGTCCGGAAGCTGGCGGTGATAACTCAGGGCGAGCTCGTGGAGATTGGGGTCGGTCATGCGACTCAGGGTGAGGCATGAATTCGAAGCGGAAAAGGCGGAGAGATTTGCCGGGAACGGCAAGAGTCTCCGCCTTGGTTAGCAGTTCGAACCTTTGTAGGGTTCGATCATGGAAAAACGCGACGCCGGTCAGCAGCCGCCTACTATCCGCGAACTCTACCCCGAGCTTATCGGGGCAGAACTCCGCGAAGCCGAGGAAAACCTGCTCGGCTATATCGAGGAGACTTGGGAAAGCTATCAGGAAATCCGCCTCGACCCGAAAAGGTATGCCCTCTTCAAGGCTTTGACGGGAACGGAGAGCCCCTCTACGATGAAGGAAAGGTCGAATCCTGAAAAAGAGAATTTCAATGCGAAATGAAAAGAAAGAAGTTTTTCGGCTATATCCGAGTCTCGACCGTGAAGCAGGGGGAGCATGGTGTCTCCCTTCAAGAGCAACGGGATGCGATTCTCCGATATGCGAGCCGCGCTGAAATCGAGATCGTCGAATGGTTTGAGGAGAAGGAGACTGCAGCCAAGCGAGGCCGGCCCATCTTCAACGCCATGCTCCGCCTCCTCCGGCTGGCGAAAGCCGATGGCGTAATAATCCACAAGATCGATCGAGGTGCTCGAAACCTCAGAGATTGGGCAGACCTTGTCGAGCTCATTGATCAAGGTATCGAAGTGCACGCCGCGGCGGAAAACCTGGATCTCCACTCGCGCGGAGGCCGTCTCACTGCAGACATCCAGGCAGTGGTCGCCGCGGACTACATCCGCAACCTGCGAGAGGAAATTCGAAAGGGGTTCTACGGACGCCTGAAGCAGGGGCTCTATCCACTCCCGGCACCGCTGGGATATGTCGATGGAGGGAAAGGAAAACCAAAGACCGTGGATCCGGTCCGAGGGCCACTCCTTCGAAGGACCTTCGAGCTCTACGCAACCAGTAGATTGAACCTCGACACGCTCACCGAAGAAGCGGAGCGCATCGGCCTTCGTAACCGAAACGGCAAGCCTGTCGGCCGGAGTGCTCTTGGCCTAATCCTGAACAATCCCTTCTACATCGGACTCATTCGAATCCGACGGACACAGGAGACTTTCTCCGGCTCCCACGAGCCCCTGATCGGTAAGGTCCTTTTCGATCGCGTTCAGGACATCCTGCACGGGCGAACGAACCAGAAGATCCAGCAGCATGATTTCCTGTTTCGGCGGCTTCTCACTTGCAAGACGTGCGGACGCGTTCTGACCGGCGAGCTGCAGAAAAGGCACGTCTACTACCGCTGCCACGGCCGAAGCTGCCGGGGCACGTCCGTGCGCGAGGAGTGCGTAGAGAAGGAGCTTCTTCGAGCGCTCCTTCCCCTGAACCTTTCAGACCGAGAGTGCCGCTACCTCCAAGCCAAGCTCGCTGCGAAGAGTACCGAGCTAGTTCGCGCTCGCGATGCTCGGGTTGAGTCTCTTCGACTAAGCCTCGAGCGGTCGAGAGACCGGCTTGCACGGCTCACTGACGCTTTCGTGGATGGGGCGGTTGACAAGGATATGTACGAGGAGCGAAAGGGCAGCCTTCTCATGGAGCGAAAGGATCTAGAAGCCCAGAAGACAGCCTTAGATGAAAACCCAGGCGGGATCAGCGAAATGCTTTCAGAAGTGTTCGAACTCGCGGAACACGTGTATTTACGGTACAAACTGGACGCTCCGGAAAATAAACGTCTTCTCCTCCAGAGGGTGACTTCGAACCGCTGGGTGGAGGGAAAAAGCGTAGGGTTTACGCTGTCTATTCCGTTCCGCGAGATCGCAAACCGCGGAGAAAACTCAAATGGTGCACCGTATCGGAACAGCTTTCGAACCTTGGACCAGCTGATCGACCGACTCGCCGAGTGGTTTACGAGAAACCCGAAGGTGGTTAACCCCGCCGCGTGTGGCGAGCCCTATCAGGGCGGCAGGGACCTTATGGCAGGAGAGGGCGAGAAGCTTGCCGCATGAGGCAGAATGAGCCTCCCACTAGTCGCACTTCGCCACAGTTATCTTGAGAGCGTTGCAGACCTTCTTCGTAAGTATTTTTCTGACCGCGGGGTAACCCTGATTTGGATACGCTTTTCCGTGGCTAATCACTCCCTCGAAGACTGAGTAGCTTGAGTCGGCTTTGACTTTCGCGTCAGCGTAATAGGCCACCTGCGCCGGCAGCAGATACCGAGGTGGCGCTCCGTTGGCGTCGTCGCTGAAGGTGATCCATCGCCTGGTGGAGGTCAGGTTGAGGTAGCGGCCAAACGCGGCTGCATCCGCCTGGCAGAGTGTGCCGCAGTTCTTGGCGCTGATCACGAGCCCGTCGACCCAGATGAGAGGCGCGTTGCCTTCAGAAAAAGGCGCCCCCGCGATGTAGTCGCGGGCTCGACCCGCACCACCGAACTTCCTGACGTGATGCAGTCTCTCGGAGTATCCGATGAGGCTCGCCGAGCGACCCTCTGCGTAGTCCTTGGCGGTGGCAACCCCGGTGGCGTCATTGTGGTAGGTGGCGTCGAGACAGGGATTCTGGCCTGCAGCCGTACAGTCGTCCATCAGGTCGTGCATCGGCTTGATCACCTTCGGATCCGGAGTGGTCGTCGCCGCGTTCGCCAAAACAGCTGGCAGGCCGGCGTAGCCGTACATGTCGGCATATCCCTTCAGGTACAAGGCGGGAAGCGTGAAGCTACCAAGGAAGTCGGCCACAGTCTTCCGTTGCTGGGGGGCCTTAGAGAGGATCTGGATCACATCGGCGACCGTCTTAACCGTGGCGATCGCCGGATCCTGCGAAAAGATGAATGTGGAGCAGACCCACGTGGGGGCGGCGTAGACGACGCCATCAATCCTGACAGCCTTCTGCGCTTCCGGGAAGGCGTCCGCCGGATCGTAGGGGACGGGGCGGATGTACCCCGCTTTAACCAGGTCACCTAAGACAATCGAGTCAACCTCCACAACGTTCGAACCGCTCGGCCCGAAGAGTTCAGCCCAGGTGTCAGGTTGGTAAGCATCCTTCGCAGTCGTAATCTCAAGGTTGAGCAAGACGTCTGGATTCGCAGACTCAAATTCCTTCTTGATCCGAGCCTTCATTGCCTTGAAGTCGTCGCCCCCAGCATCTGGAAGCCAGGGAAACAAGGCGACACTTAGAGTCCGTCTTGCGGCTCCAGGTCCGGCTCCCTGTTGCGGTGTCCGAGGGGTTTGCTGGGATGCGGCCCACGGAAGGGCAAGCATGACGAGAACAGCGGAAAGGTTGCGTCTCATGATCTCCGCCTTCCGAAACGACTGCAGGATTCTACTACGCTCCTTTCGGCGCCGGAGCCTCCTCCGAGCCCCGATCGCATTCAATGAATGTAATGAAGCAGTGGCGTCGGCCCCAGAGGTGCCGGATCTCGTAGATCGCGCGGTGACCCGGGAATAGGTACAGCGTCTCCTCGGCCGAGGACGCGCTGGGAAGAGGGAATCGGTGCACCAGGCGGCGGTCGGCTCCGCCCAGGATGTCTCTCCGGAGAGCAGCCATGATGTCGGCAATCGCTAGCCGGCCGCCGCCGCTCCGCCTCGCTGCATCCCGCCGCCTCCTAGCATCGTCGAACCAGGGCACCAGGCGCTCGCGGGAGTCGCTGAGGGCGGGCACACATATTCTTCTGCCATCTCCCATTCATGCTAACGGCCACAGGAAGATCCGTCCGGAGCTGGCATGGGGATGGGCATCTGGACCCATTACAGCAAAGCTGCCGGCTTCCCTAATGCCTGAGAAGGTTGAGTGCCTCGTCCGCAGTTGCGGTGCCCTCTCGGAGCCTGGTGAGCATCGTGTCGATCATGCCGGTTGTCACGAGACCGTCAATGATGATCCTTGCCGTGACCCCTTCGCGCTCGAGGAGTGTGTTGATCTCATCGATGATGTGAGTGCGAAGCAGGACTTGTGCGCGGCGGAACCGAAGTGTGCGGTAGTCCATGAAGTACTGTGATGACTCCTCCGACCAGATTCCTCTCCCGGTCCACCCCCATCGACGCGTCACGGCGGCTACAAGCGCCTGATGCGCCTGGCGATGAGTAGTGAAGTCGTACCCCGTGGTTGCTCCGGGCCGCATCGCCTCAAGCGCTAACTCGGGAGGAAAGAGGCTGCTGCCCAAATACCGCACTAGTGCCCGATGCTCGCGGGGCGTTCCGAGGACCGATGGAAGGGTAAGGTGCCACGTGTCACGGAGTGGTATTGCAACGTACCACCTGCCAAGTCGAGCCCGCGATTCTCGCGGTACATGCTGGATGAGCCACCACGGTAGTGGTGTGATCTTGCCGGGCGGCAGCTGCGCGAGCACGAAACGGGGAGTGGGGTCCGGTGTCCTCGGAGGCCGGCGGACGAGCTCGTACCAGAGCTCTCCTCTATCCGCAAGAGAGCGGACCGACTCTTCGATGAAATCGCTGATGCGCTCTGAGGGTCGCCGCCGGAACAGTTCATCACGCGTCGGGAAGACTGCCGCGATTGCCTGGGCCTGGTCTGCTGGCTCGAAGCGCACTTCAGGATCGTTGGGCAGAATGCTGAGGCCGATATCCTCGACAAACATGTGAGCGGTAGGATCAGGCTCTGCTGGTTCAGGGAGTGCATCAGGGAAATAAGGAATGGACCGCCTTTCCTGATGAGGCCAGTCCGGGGGCCGAGGCGCCGCCATAAGTGTTCTCTCTACTCGTAGTGGAGTCGTACAAAGTCGCGAACGTCCGTGACGAGGGTGTCGCGCCGGAATGCCACGCCCGCGCACCCTGGTTCCCTCCGCAGGTACACGTCGCAGAAGACGGTCGCGCCATCGTAGTAGAGGTGGTGTGCTTGGTTGCGACCGAGAAACCGGATCAAGCGGCTCGGGTGTTGGGGAATGATGTCCGGGATGAAGGCGCCACGGATTCGGCGCTCCTCATGGGGCAGGTCGCGCAGCGTCCGGGCGAGCATCATTTGCCAACTCGTGCGGTGGGTCGATCGAGGCGTGATGCGCAACCGTGCGTTTTCGATCATGAGGGCGATCGCCTGGCACCTTGTTGGCGCGTCGGGGTCGCGGAGGTAGTCGTTCCATAGGGTCCGGCAGGTCGTCCAATACTGGCGATTGGCGTGAAGCGATGCCCAGATGCGGGCGTAACCGCTGAGGTTGACGAGATCGAGCATCGCGTCCTGGATACTGAGCCCCAGTTCCTGGGCGCCCAACTGCTGCTGTTGCAGCTGATTCACCTTCAGCAGTACGCCGGCGAAGTAGTGAGGGAAGAGTGTTGTGAACGATTCGAGTCGATTGTGCACAAGAGCAACAAAGCATCCCTCGCCGATTCGGTGGACGGCCTCGCCCAGGAGATCTGGCCTCTCGGCTTGGCGCGGTGTGGCCGCAAGCCCAGGCAGCGTGTTTGCCAACTCAACCTGAAGTACCGACCTAGTCCGTTCCAGCGCGGCGTGCCAGTCGCCCCATGGCCATGGCGCCGGCTCTTGGTCGGTCATGAGTCGCCCGACCGTGTTAGGGATTGGCCGGAGCCGGTCTAGATTTCGCTCGATCCTCCAGCGGGAGCCGAGCGCGTTGAAGCAGGCAATCGCACCAAGGCGAGAGCTGATCGCCCTCAGGTCACGCGCGATTCTCGGGGCGCCCGTCGTGAACCACTCCACGCCGAGGGTGATACCTGCTTGAAGCTCTGACTCAAGTTCCTGAAGTGCCAGCGAGGCGTGGACGTGTCCGGGTGTGATGGCGCGCCCTTCAACTCTTCGCTCGAAGAGAACAGTTGATCGAATACCCTCAAGCAGGCGGCGTAGAGCGATCCGTGGTCGCAGCCGGCCGATGCCGGCTTCGGACTCCCAGCGCATTTCGCTGATCCGAGTGGCGAGCTGTGGGATGTCGAACTCAGCGACGCTGTTAGCGAAGCCGAGGAAAGCTGCGGTGGGTAGTCCCGTGATCGCATCAGCGATGCCCTCGCACCCTGTCAGCTCCGCGTCCGTTCTCGGGCGAGGCTCGGCGAAGCGCCTGGTCGTTGTCGCCATGAGGGTGTCTGTGTACTCCTTGGCTAGGGCCAGATCCCATTCTGCGCCAAGGGATTGGACCATGCTGCTTGCCTGGAGGAGGAAGCGCTGTGGTCTGCCGCTGGCGGGGTCGTCCAGCATGGTTTCATAGCCAGATCGGGTGAGGTCGAGGAGTCGGCGCTCGATCCAAGATTGGTCTGCCTCGAACCCAGGCATAAGTGATGATTCAGTCATGGTGGCCATGTCGATTTGGGTGCTTCCCGCCCGGTACCAGTCTGGGTAGCGAGGCTTTTGCGCGAACCATCTGCTCGTGGTGGGAATGTCTCGCTTCGCCTTCAAATATTGCGAGATGGAGTTCAGGATGTCGCTGGCGAGCCTGAAGAGCGACTCGCCACGCAGTTGCTCCTCCTTCTGTGCGAAGGCCACCATGGTTGCGAGCGTATCGAGTGCGCCCGCGGCGAGTCTGTGATGATGCGCCTGGAAGCTAAGGTCGCTTGCACGGTACTGGCGAGTTCCTGCTGCCACTGCACTGCGAAGAAGTTGCCGAAACGCTGCTGCGGAGAGAACACTTGGGTCGAAGAGGTCGAGGACACGTCGGGCGACGAGTGTCATCGAGACGATGGTGAAGGGCAGCGCCAATAAGAGCGCAATCGCGGTGAGACCGGATGGGGATAGGCCGACGCTTCGGAGTCCAAGGGCTGTAAGGCTAAGGACGGTGATGAAGGCGAGGCTGTGAATTGAGAATGTCGTGACTTCCTCGTAGAGGAGAAGCGATCGTAGGTTGCTTGGTAATCGGACGAAGAGAGCGCTAGCTAGTGTGCTGATCGCGGCGAAGGAGAGGGCGAGCAGAACTCCCGCGGTGGCTGCGGTGGCTGCGAGGTACACGTCATAGGTGGTGGAGCTCGCTACCCATGCGGGTAGGTGGACTCGCGTGCCAAGATATTGTAATAGAACGGCGGTTGCGACCGCAGTGACAGCGGTCGTGCTGGTGTTTTTGACAAGCTGCCATGCGATCGCGACCCCGCCTCGGAGGCTCGCGACTCTGACAGTCGCGGCATACCGTTGCCTCGCAATGCGGAAACCGGCGCGCTGCACTCGTTGCCGGATGGCCCAGTAGGCTGGGTTTTGCATCGCTCGACCCCGAAGGCTGAGGATGCGACGCGAGAGTGGCCCAAGCATGCGTGCTGGCTATTCCTGGCAGTCAATGAGCGTGGGGCGGTGTCCCTGGATTGGTAGAAGCTGGCGACCAGGATTCCGTTGGCCATAAGCTTGATGCCGTGGCTTCGTGGCCCTCTCGGGTGGTCTTAGAGATCATGCTTGTCGGCTTTTGGTAGTTTACCCGCGACGCAGTTTGCCGCTCAGCATAGAGTTCTGCTAGGAATCCCGTGGAAGACATTCAGCTACTGGTGCTTCAGCCTCAGAAGACGGCATACTCGGCATCACGAGCCGGGATAAGGACCTTTAGATCTAGCGGAGGAGAGAATGAACTGGACCGCAGAGGAAGCCCGCCACGCCCTTGACCACCTGATCTCCCGCCGGAAGATCCGGCCGGCGGATGTAGACAGGGCCCTCAGGGAACGGAAAAAGGAGATCCAGCGACTGCGGGACAGGCTGAAGGAGCTAGAGAGCCCAGCCGGCGCGGGGATGCGGCGACGGCGAGCTGCATCGGTGAGACCTCGCAGGGCGAGGCGCCTGCGGCGCAGGCTCTCCGCCAAGGCTCGGTCTCAGCTCCGGCTCCAGGGCCAGTACATGGGATACGTCAGGCGTCTGACGGCCGTCCAAAAGGCCGCCGTTGGAAAGGTCCGGAAGGAGAAGGGCTGGCAGGCAGCGATCGCGGCGGCGAGGAAGATCGGCAAGAGAAGGAAGCGGATCAGGCGATCGCGCAGACCGTTAGCCGGTCAGACCGCCAAGCAGGAGAAAGCCAGCGCATAACCGGCTTTGCCTTCGTCGGTTGATGCGGCGGGGTACCTTTAAGACGTACCGCCGGCAGTATCGGCTGACGTAAGATTATGCTCGTGCCGGCCTGGACTGCCGTCGCGTGCGAGGACTGCGGCGACGAGTTCCATATCCACGAAGACTGGGCTAACCCCCCTAGCCGTTGCAAGCGGTGTCGAGCAGAGCGGGCCGCCCAATGGTACGAGCGGTCGTGTGAGGACTGCGGCGCTGAGATGCGTATCCATCGCGACTGGGAGAACCCACCGACCCTCTGCAAGTCCTGTAGGGAAGAGCGCGCTCGGCGCTGGTATGAGGCGACCTGCGAAGGCTGCGGCAGATCGATCCGTGCGAATCGTGAATGGAAAAACCCCCCGAGGTTTTGCAAGGAGTGCAAAGAGGCCTACGCCCCAAAGGACGCCGAGTGTGACCACTGCTTCAAGAGTTTTGTGATCTCCACTGCCGGGCAGATTGCCTGCCGCCAGAAAGGCTGGGATCTACCGCGCAGATGCCGGGATTGTCGTGAGCTCTTCAAGCACAGGCCCTTTCGGACGCTTCGGGAGACAACCGCCCTTGGAAAGACTGTATATCGGACGTACAACAGCCTCGGCCAGCTAATTGCCGAAAGCCGCGATGAGGTCACCCTAACGGGCAGAGAGGAGCGTCGTCATAGAAGCCCGGCAGGCAAGACCGTCGGGATAAGTCGAGACGAAGCTACCATATTCGGTAGAAAGTACCGCGAGACGAAGCGCGCGGATGGTTCTCTGAAGTCTCGCTCAACTGAGCGAGCCACGGTCTTCGGGAATAAACTGACGGAGAGCTACGGCGGGTCGTCGATGACGAAGCGTACGACGAAGACCGAGACAACCGTCAGGGGAAAGAAGTATCGAAGGACAGAATAGCTCCGGTTCAGGCCCGCCGGAGCTATCTCAGACTCTTCTCCACGATCGCGCTTGCGAGCTCGCGCAGTTTACCGAGGACTTCGACGCCTGATTTACCTTCCTTCAGCATCGTGAAGAGGCGGTCGGCGTCGGCCTTGAGGATGTCTCTTTTCACGAGCCCTTGGAAGTACCGGTCAACCTGCTCGTCTATAAGCCTCTCGAGAGTGTCGGCCGTTTTCTCGACCAGAGCTGCTCTAAGGTCAAGGGGTCTCCGTGATTCCGCCTCAGCCGCTGAGGGTTCTGGGGTGTTAGGCTTGCTGTCGCCTCTCCCTTCAAAATCGAATGGCATGTGGTGTGTAAGTGGCTTCTCATCAAAGTCGACCTTTGGTTTATTTTGACCAGAGGGCATGCTACTCGTGGCAGGCCAGCTAATATGCCTCCAGAACTGCACCCCATTGCGACCTGGCGAAAACCCGGCCGGAACGGCGGCGAGCGAAAAGTAGCGCGGACGAGGGAGGGTCACCCCGCCCTGTGATCCCTGTTCTTTCAGTATGGCGAGGCGGTGGTGTCTGTCAACGCCGGCAGACAGAGGCTTGGGTCTGGCGATCGAACGGACCACCTGTCGGTTAAGTCGGGAGGTAGAAAAAGCCAGCGAGTAGCTGGCTTTAGGTTAGTGGAATCAACTATGGCGGATGCCCCAGCTCACAGCAGACCCGCCTCCCGAAACGAGACGCTGCCCGCGGCGCTGACCACCAAGTGATCGAGCAGGCGAATTCCCAGGAGATCTGCCGCTGTTGCTAGCCGTCGGGTGAATTCCCGGTCTTCCCGCGACGGCGAAGGATCGCCGGACGGGTGATTGTGGTAGAGGATGACCCCAGCCGCGTTGCACAGGAGCGCGCGCTTGAGGATCTCGCGCGGCTCTGTCACCGCGCGATCGAGCGTCCCTCGGTAGATGTCGGAGTCGTGGCGAAGAAGACGATTCCTCGCATTCACGAATAGTGCGCCGACTTGTTCCTGGGTGTCCTCGGCATGGATGCGCTGGAGATATTCCCTGACGAGCTCCGGGGTGTTGAGCAGATTTGCCGCGGCCTTCAGCTCCCGCCACCCCTCCGATACCTTGAACGCCCGGAGGATTGTCGGGAGCATCGGATCGTCCGGCGCGTACGAGACTCGAACCGTGACTCTCTTTTTCCGTTCGGTCATGGGTAGTCTTTGCTTTCGGGACAGGACACGATCGAGGGGGCAGAGCTCCGCCGCATAGGTTCTCCTCTGGGCTCGGTTGTCTGAAAAGAGAGCCAGCGGGAACGCTGGCTCGTGATGTCTCAGGGGACGCGGATTAGAGCTTCTTCAGCTCTTTTCGTATCTCCGAGGCAGATGGGAAGGAAATCGCACCAGGAGCACCAGGTGCCCGGACGCTTGTAGAAGTGCTGGGACCTGATCTCTCGGGCGACGTACTCAGCTTTCCGAAGAAATTCCGCGAGCTGCACGCCGTTCCTCTTCGAGAGGTACCACTCGATCCGCGGCTCCTTGGTCTTCACGAAGACGCAGAGCGCCGCTTCCTCGGCTTCCGGCTCAGCGAGGCTGTAGGCCGTGAGCTGGTCGGACATGGCGACCTCGTGTTCCGCGTAGGACGAGGAAGACGTTTTGAAATCGATGACCGCAAACTTTCCTTGCTTGAGTGCAACGAGATCGATGACTCCGATGAAGGGCACATCCACGTTCGGGATTGCAAGCTCGAAAGAGCGCTCCGAGGCCATGACGGTCCCAAGGTGCGGGAGCTCCTCCTCCATGAACTTCTTGAGAAGTGCCTGGCCCGTGACTAGGAGCCCGTTCCAGCTGGAGCGTCCGGTGTAGCGGATGGAAGCGCCTTCGAGCGCACCCCAGATCTTGGCGAAGAACGCAACCGGGTCGCCCTGGGTCGCGAAGAAGAAAGCCAAAGACTGGTGGATCGTCTGCCCAAAGACGAGGTTCGCCGAAGGCTCCTTCGGTCGGAACCTTTCGAGGTAGTAGAGCCGGTACTGCTCCGGGCACTCGAGGTAGCGGTCGATGCGGGAAAACGAGAGGTGCGGAAGAAGATTGTTCTGCGGGGGTGCGGCTTCGGTGCTCAATTCCGTCTCCCCTCGCTCTCGGCGGGAAAGACCCGCCGGACGTTCATGTACCGCCCGTCAGGTGAGGGTTCGACGATTACACGGCAAGGAAGATCGAGCTCGAGGTCTTCAGTGATCTGCCGCGCATATTCGGGGAATCCCGCGAGACTGAGAACCTCACCGAGCCGCTTGCGACTTCCGAACAGCCTGAGGTGCTCTCCGTTCACCATGAAGGTGAGATAGAGCCGCCGGCCCCACTTCGTATCCATTCCTCTCACGCCCGTGATGGAGGCGTAGAGGGTTGTGTCGGGAGGCCCGGCTTCCGGAGCCTGACCGTTGCCGTTCCCTCTCTTCCCGAGGAAGCCCTCGACGATCTCGGACTGCAGGGCAAGCGCCCTGAAGGCCGAGGCCTTGATGTCCGAGGTCGAGAGCTTCGCGACGGGAAGAGCGAACTCAACGGAGAGGGAGTCAATCCGGCCATCGGGGCTCACGCTCCTTTTCAGGAGCATGTGCTTGGCCGCGTCCTCGGAAGGGACGCTTCCCCCACGTTCGGGGTTGTCTGCTTCCGTGACACGCGTGGCCGGAGAAATGGCGGGGACCGCCGGCGGTGCGAATTTCCCGTTGCATGCTGCGAGGACGACACTAATGTGAGTGCAGGGTACGCGTTCGCCGCGGCCTGGTGCGTTGTACTCTCGGCATGTGCAGGTGGGAATGCCGTTTGTCCGGACTGTGTGGACATCACTTGGGTTTCCCGGCGCGTAGACCCTGAAGGCGTCGCCCATTCGAGCGATCACCCAGGATTTCTTGTCGCGCCCGTTTCCTGATTCGGTGGCATTCGACTGGTCAGTCACGTCTGTCCTCCTTTTCTTGTTTCGGAGTTGTTTCGAGATCGGACACTTCGAGGCGGACTCCTCGCGCGCTGCGGCATATCGCCATCACTCCTTTCTCCGCTGGGCTATTCAGTTGTTGAAGGAACTGCCCTCAGCGTAGAGCAGGAGAGAGGAAGTCACTAGACGGAGAAACTTGCCGGAACCGGCAAGAGGCGGTGTCTTTTTCCTTTGATTCTGCGGGCTGATGCTTGCGGGATGGAACAGGAAAAACAGCGCGTCGCCCTCTTCGCGAAAACGGACTTCCGCAACGAAGGAAGAGTTTTCGGAATCAGGCGGGCGGACCGCCGGTCGCACTTCTACGCTTTGGGTAAGACCGGGACCGGCAAATCCACCCTGCTAGAAACGCTCATCAGTCAGGACGTCGAGGCTGGCGAAGGTGTCGCTCTCTTCGATCCCCACGGGGATCTCGCGGAGCGCGTAGCAGCACAGGTTCCCGCGGAGCGCGCTCGCGATCTGATCTATCTCGATGTGCCGAACCCGGCGCGCGCATTCGGCTTCAATCCGCTCGAGCGGGTGCCGCCAGCGCGCCGCTCTCTCGCCGCCTCGGCGCTGGTCGAGGTCTTCAAGAAGATCTGGTCGGACTCCTGGGGCCCGCGCCTCGAGCACATCCTCCGCAACGCGATCTTCTGTCTGCTCGAGCAACCGGAAGCGACGCTCGCTGACATTCCGCGGCTTCTCGATGACCAGGCGTTCAGAAAGCGGGCGGCCGAGCGAGTCTCGAATGCTCAGGTCAGGCAGTTCTGGCTCCGCGAATACGAGAGCTATCCGGCGAGGTTCCGGGCGGAGGCGATCGCGCCGCTGCAGAACAAGGTGGGGGCATTCCTGTCCGACCCTCTGCTCTGCCGAATCCTCTCCGCCCCCAAGAGCTCGTTCGATCTCCGCAAAGTCATCGACGACGGGAAGATATTTCTCGTCAATCTTGCGAAGGGTCGGATGGGCGAGAGCTCGGCGGCGCTCCTCGGCGCTCTTCTCGTGGCCCGGATCGGGCTTACTGGCCTCAGCCGGTCGGATGTTCCCGAAGAGGAGCGGCGAGACTTCTACCTATATATAGACGAGTTCCAGACGTTCGCGACGATGAGCTTCGTTTCTATGCTTTCAGAGCTTCGGAAGTACCGCGTGAATCTCACCCTCACGAATCAGTACCTTTCGCAGCTCGACCCGGAAGTGCGCGACTCGGTTCTCGGAAACGTGGGCACGCTCGTCTCGTTTCGGGTCGGGCCAGCGGATGCCACGGTGATCGCCGAAGAGTTTGCGCCGGAGTTCTCGGCCGCTGACCTGATGAGTCTGCCCAACTACCGCATCTACCTGAAGCTCATGATCGATGGGGTCGTGTCGAAGCCGTTTAGTGCAACCACCGTCGACCTTTCTCGCCTTCCCCACGTAGTTGCCGCCTAGAAGCCGAGCCTTCCTCAGAGAGGGAGGTCTTTCTATTGGAAGTAGCCGTTAACGTCCAGAATAAATTGCACGGTGCCCGTCGACTGAGATGGAACGACTGCGATCATACCGCTGAGATCCAATGTTATTAGAGCGTTATTCGCCCGCGTCTGACCTTGCTTGTAGCTAATCGTTGATGCATTCGGAGTTGGCACAGCCGCTGGGTAGACGAGCATTGCCCCTAAGGCGCTCGGCCCTGTCACGGTAACGTTTGCGGCCAAAGCCTGTGCAGTTGCAGGGACGCCACACTGGCCAGCGACCGTAAACGTGCGCGTCGCGTTGGCGGTTAGAGCCGGCCCGCCGTACGGCCCGTTCGGGTTGCGGGTATCGATGATGCGACAGGGCGTAAGCGTGTAGAAAGACATTGGCGTAACCTTGCCTGAACGGTCGAACCATGCCTGACCGCCGTAGAGAGTGAATGCCATTCCGTCCGCAGTAGCCCCTGCCATTCCGACGAACTCTGCTGGTATCTCTAGTCGCGTCCACTGACCGAGGGGCGGGAGCGGTCCCATTGAGTAGCGACTCACTGTCCCGGTAGTCCCCCACGGAATGAGATCCTCACCCCAGAAAGCCCGATGCTCCCATTGCGGGTTGCCAGTTCCGACTTTCCACTGGAGCATTACCTCGCGAGGCGGGTTGAACGGGTTGAGGAGGACGTAGGAGACCAGGCGCTCCCCCGGTTGTACCGTCATTGTTTGCGTAGCGCTGTAAAAGTAGGTCTGACGCATCCCGGCGTAGCCGCCGTTACGAGTGTGGCCTTGGACGCCGCCGGCTTTCTGCGTATAGTCCCACAAGAAAATGTTGGCGGAGTCGGTCTGTGCTCCAGCGGGCAACTGGTCGTCGACCCAGACGAAATCGCGGACGGTCGGGGGCGGTGCCGGGGCCAACGGGATCGATGCACCGAAGTTCGGTGGCAGGTCGGCCCCTGCATCTGCCCAGTAGTACAGCCACCAGTTTCCCAGCGTGACGTCGTTGATGTTTGCTACAGTCGTCCCATGGGCGAGCTGAGCAACTACGACCTTCGGCTGGACGATCAGGCCGGTTGGATCCTTGAGGTACCCCGGATCCCAAACTGCGTAGACGTCACTTGGGAAGCCGGGGACTGGGCCGGGTGGAGCCAGCCACCTCCTTCCGGTGTCACGCCAATACAGACCCAAGGGGTACCCAAGCTCAGCAATCGACTTCCACTCCTGAATACTCCAGGTACCGGCCGGTACCGCCAGCATATACAGTGCGCCATCAGCTCCTCTGGCGACATCCCAAAAGGTTGGGCTAGCGGAGATACCGTTGAATACGAGACACTCCGAGGGCGTGGCAATCGTAAGGTCTGAATTGACACGGTTGCGCACCCGTTTCGAGGCGCACGTGCTAGTCTCGTCGTTCTGGTACACGTAGAGTTGACCGTCCGGTTGCATGAGCAACGAGGGCATTACTCCTTTTGACCTATCCTGGCAAGTACCAAGGAGCGCGCATGATGGGTCACTTGGCGGTACCCACGTGTTCGTGACTTGGGCTGGGCTCGCCTGGGTGGTTAGGTTAGGCAGGTCGATTCGACCGACACGACTGTCGCAGCGCCCCTGCGCGTCGCAGAGGGCCTGACATGACGGGCTGCCAGGATTAGCCGTGCACCAGAACGTAGCAGTATATGAGATTCGCCACTGCCCGTTGTAGTAGACAGCGCTTGGGAAGCCGACTTCGTGCTCATTTCTGCTGAGGTCGTTGCCCCAGTTATTCGAAGCCCAGATTGGCGTGAACTGGGGTGGCGCACCGGAGCGTGGGTAGAGAAGCGAGAAGATGGCCTCCCAGTGTCCATCGCAGCACTGCCCCGCGTTCGCGAGAATCACAATATCCCCGCCAGGAGACAGCAGGATTGGATCCGGCCCTTGGAGGTAGTTGATGTTGTCCCGAACCGTGCCCTCAGGAGTGCTGGTTGAGGGAACGTTAGTGGGTCGTGCATAGATGAAGCCTGTCGTCTGACCGTATCCAGCGGTTGCGGCCAAGAGGAAAAGGGCGAGAGCCGGAGCAAACCTGCGGTTTGGCATCGAGAGACCCCCTGGTGGAAGTTCCGCTTTTTATAGCATATCAGAAGTGTTGGCGAGATATCCCTCCCGCTCCGTCCTAGGTCCCAGGCTCTTTCGCATTCGGTCACGCGGACACCGGTCAAGGTAGGGGGACGTCGTGAGAGATTCGTTCCCTGAGAAGCTTGGGACGGCGGCTTTCATATTCATCATTTCGGTCGCAGCGGCTCTCCGGCTCTGGAGGTTGGACCATTTCTCCTACGGCCTAGACGAAATACTGCAGACCTACTTCGTCCACGGCTCGTGGAAGTTCTTTTGGAAGAGTCTCAAGTTCGACGCCGTGCATCCTCCACTCGACTATTTGATAACCCGGGCCATCGAGGCGTTTGGACCGGCAGATTGGGTGCGGAAGATCCCAGCTGTGTTGTGGGGGCTGGGCACAATCGCCGCGCTGTCGGTTCTGATTCGCCGCCGGGCAGGGATCACAGCTCGGTTTTTCACCGCCCTTCTTCTTACGTTCGCCCCCTTTCATGTCCGATATTCGCAGGAGCTCCGGCCCTACTCCCTAGGTCTTTTTCTTCTCTGTCTTTCGATGCTGCTTCTCGATCTCTTGCTCGCGCGACCCAGCTGGCCACGACTGCTGGGGTTCTTCCTCGCCTGCTTGGCGACCATGTACGCCTTATACATGGCAGCCTTAGTCTTGGGAATCGCATCGTTTGCTCTCCTGATCGACGAGGCATTTTCCCGCCAGGAGGAACAGCGCGTGAGGGCCCGGAGGTTTCTACGGTGGAGCCTGCTCTTCGGGCTTGCGCTCTTCGTCGCCTATCTGCCCTGGCTTCCCGTGGTGCTGGACGCCGCGAAGAGATCTCCTCCTGTTCCGGCTCCGCCATTCACTTGGGAGCGCTTCACGCGCTTCCTCTCATTCTTCGCGTTCGCGCCGGATGACGGCCAGCCGCTCGGTCGGAAAGGACCTCTCTACCTTGCGCTGGTTGGTGTCGGCCTTGTGATTGCGCTGCGCCGCCGGGCCTTGCGCTTCATTGCAATATGGCTGATTGGCGGTTGCGTGGCGATTGAAGCACTAGAACATCTCCATCCGCATTGGTACGTAACCCGTCATTTCCTCACGGCAGGGGTGGTCATGCCTGCCCTGGCGAGCTTGCCTTTGGCCTGGCTTTGGAGAAAACGCACGACGGACGTCCTGGCTTCGGTGCTGGCGACGTTTCCGCGTGCGCTCCTGGCCAAGCGGCAGGCGGCGCGGGCTCTGGCTATTTTCCTAGCAGCTCTGCCTTTAGGAGCGCTAACGAGTCGCCGTGCTACGCGACTTTTCGCTGTCAGTCTAATCACGACGCTAGTCCTGTTCGACGTTCGCTCCCTTCAGGTCTATTTTCGAGAGGGCCGCCCGGATTGGCGTCCCTTGGGCAACTACCTGAAGCGACGGCCTCCAGCAGAGCGCATCTTTACCGAAAACCAATATTCGCAACTGTCCGTTGCCTTCTACACCGCCGGGCCTGGCTTTCTTGCGCGAGAGGGCCGGACGACCCCCGAGATCTACACTCTGGAGCGCGAGCCAATTATTCTGGCTTGGTCTTGGAAGCCGAATACAACAGCATGGCTAGTTCTCGCTGGGCCGCCGCCGGACGAGCGACTTCGGCAATGGTCGAAGCCCTTTCCCAGCATCGCCTTTCCGAAAGCGGAGGGGGCAATTCTCAAGCGGCTCGATCCGGCGCTATGGGGGGCAACCGTTCCATTGCTGCCGACAGGCAAGACTCCGGTCCCGCCCTAGTCGCTTTTCCTCTGCGCAAGCTTCGCTTCCGAGTTCTCCGCCTTCGATCTGATGAGCCTTCCGAACTACCGGATCTACCTCAAGCTCATGATCGACGGAGTGGTATCGAAGCCGTTTAGCGCCAGGACCATCGGCCCCGAGGGCGCCGCCTTTCCGGAGATACCGAAAGCGGTTGCCGTTGACTCGACTGGTAGAATTCAAAGTCCGGCAGCAAGCCGCGCCAGGGATCTTTGACAACCGAGAGCAATCCCAGCATCGCCTGATCTTCTTCAGGTCAGAGAGACCTCGCGCAGCGTGGGTCCCGTCAACCTCCCTTCATTCTGAGAGGTAAATGGAGAACCCGCCAACCGCATCCCGCCTGCTTTGCCACACCTGCCGGCAAAAGATCCATCCGACTTCAGCCGGCTACAGCAACGTGAATGTCATTTCCGAAGGCAGCCAATCTGCTGCGCCTTCGGCAGACTTTGAGATTTCTGAGGAAGTTGCACCGATCGGGAGATCCGAACGCCGATCGGCTATTTATTCTGTTGTACTGGGTGATAGCGCCCGTGCCAAACAGTTCGAGGCGCTGAAATATCTTGAAATAGAAAATCGACGACCCGGTGCGAACCTCAGCACCGAGGCTGAAATCATTGCGGAACATCCCGAGCTTCGGGATTGGCTTAAAGAGAGTAATCGGATCGCAGATCCGAAAGTGATCAAGGGCCGCGCCGATCTCGTACGGCAACGGCGGTCCGGTATCCTGCGATTTTTAGAAGGCGAAGATCGAGGATTCCCAGTCCACCAACCTTTCCCGCACCATCAGCTGCCGCAGGGCCAGGGCTTCTGGCTTCTGCGCCTACGCGACGAGCTTGAATGGCTCGTGATGCCAGTTTTCAAGAAGACAATTTCGCGGCCGTACACGCGACCGACGAAGGATCGCCTGAATCATCGTGAAGCGCGGGCAATCCTCGACTGGAAGGCCTCGCACCTCGACATGTGGCTCGCCGATCGCCCCCATCTCGTGGGTGGCCGAATTGCGATTGACTCCTCTCGCGGAGTCCTGTTCGACACGGACGCCTTTGTAAAGTGGGTTTACGCTCTCATGAATTGATCTAGTTTGCTCATGACGACATGAGCTGACGGCTTTATCCGCTCCCACGCATGCTTGCTGCCTGGAAGCCGGGCCTCCCTCCTATATATAGGGGGAGGCTTTTATTTTTGTGGAGTGGTGGTGGATCGCGGCGCTCTCGCCTGTGAGGAATCAAGCGCCCGCTTGACCGCTTGGAGCGACTCCTCAGACGGGCGGGCGTATCGCTCAGACATTCTGACCGAGGCGTGGCCCAGAGCCTTTGCGATCAGCTGGAGGCTTACCCCCTGGGACGCGAGCGCGCTGCCGAAGGTGTGGCGCAGGTCATGGAAACGAAAGCGCCGGTTGACCCCGGCAAGCTTCTTCGCGAGCGCGAAGTAACGTCGGACGGTCGTCCACGAGAGCGGCAGCCCCTCCTCTCCGACGAATACGAGTTCGTTGAATCGAGGGCGGCGCCGGCACTCAAGCAGCGCCTCCCGGCACGATTCGGAGATCGGGATCAGCGCTTCTCGCCTGGTCTTCTCGACCGCTACACGAATCCAGCCCGCTTCGAAATCGACCGAGCTCCACTTAAGGCTCAAGAGATCGCCACGGCGCAGTCCGGTTTCGAGTGCGATGACAAAGAGCGGCTTCATTGCTCTGAAACGCTCGAAGTACTGTCCGACGGCTTCTCCCTCGGGCCTCAGGCCTCCTCCGAAGAGTCGTCGTGCCTCTCCAAAGTGCCGGCTCGAGAGGACTTGGCCAGCCGGCCGGCGCCGGGAGAAGTGGCCACGAAACCGGGACTCATCGTCGAAGGTGCTGAGGAAGCGTGACTTCTCCTCGTGAGAGAGCTCGAGCCGCAGGGCAATTTCCTTCTCCTTGGGCAGCCGGCCCCTAGCCGGAAATTCGGTGATCACCTCCCGGGCCACGGCGTCGTTTAGGAGCTTTCGGAAAATTGAGACCGTCCGGTTGATCGTCGAGGCTGCGTACGATTGGCTGCGGAGAAGGGCTACGAAATCCCGAATGAGGGCCGCGTTTATTTTCTGCAGCCGATATGAGCCGAAGAACGGATTGAGGATCTTCTCCACCACCAAGCTCTCCTCCTCCGCCGTCTTTGCGCCGAGACGCATCCGGATCATCGGCCAGAAGAGCCGGACGTAGTCAGAGAAGAATTCAGGCTTGGCGTTTCTCTCGGAGAGGACCGCCGCGCGAAATTGCGCAAAGAGGTTGAGCGCTTCCTCCCGAGTTGAGGCTTCGACGGTCTTCCGCCGCCGGAGCCGTCCGCCCGTTCCGGGCAGCGTCACTTCGAAGCAGGCGCGTCTGCGCTTCCCGTCGAAGCGAAAGCCCGGGACGACGCTCTGGCGAGGCATCGCCTAACCGGCTTTTCTCGAAGCCGGTTCTGAAGTGGCCCGGCCCTCGAGTTCCCGGAGGAACCGCTCCACTTCGTCTACGGGGTAGGCGACGGAGGTGCGGCCGAGGCGCACCCACCCCTTCGGTCCGCGGCCCTGGCGGCGCCACTTGCCAAAAGTCCCGGTCTTTATCCCGAGAGTTCGGGCTACCTGCCGAGCTTGGATGTAGGTTCGTTCGAGCATCCTGATCTCCCGCTTGGGACCGTAGGACGCGGGAGCGGCGGAGAGCCCGAAGCAATCCAAATGAACGGGACCGGGACGCCGTTCGAACTCTTTGAACTCTTCTTTGAACTCGCGAGCGCGGAAGCGCTCGGTCGCGCGGGAGAAGCGCGCCCCTAACTTGTGTGGAGTGTGGTATTTAGCTTGGAGCGGGAAACGGGGGTCGAACCCGCGACATCCACCTTGGCAAGGTGGCGCTCTACCACTGAGCTATTCCCGCTCGGGGAGCGCGAAGGATAGCGAAGCGCCCTTTCGGAATCAAGACGCGGAGACAAGGGTCGTCGTGCCGCCGCAGTGGCTGCAGACCCGCACGACGTTCTCGCCGAACTTCTTCTCGGGAGCGCACTCTTCGCACAGCGGTCGGTTCGTGTCGGGGCAGACAAAGTGCGCGAGACGGTCCGTGTGCGTGCGGCAACAGCGGGGCGGCGTGTTCTTCGACTTTCTCTTCAGATCGAAGAGCGGCTTCAACTCCGCCATCTCGCCGGCCACGACCCACGAGCCGTCCGGCGCAAAAACGCGGTCGCGCTCCAGGATCTCGCCGGTCCGGATCAGGTTCCGGATCCCGCGCCGGTCGAAGTAATCGTCCTCCCACCCGCGCTTGTCGAGCCGGAAGGCTTTCTCACCGCCCACCGCGATCCGCCCGGTCTTCTCCAGCTCTGCCGCTACGTCCGCGGCGGCTTCCTTCTTCGCCGCCTGGCCCTGGAGCCGCGCCTGGGTCCGCGCCTGGTCGCGCGAAGGGAAATCCATCGGATCGCCGCAGCGCGGGCAGGGAAATCGGGCCCGCACCGGAGGGATCTTCTCGAGAGACATCGAGAAGCTGGAGAAGCAGCTCGGACAGGTGTAGTTGTACGAGAGTTCCGATTCGTTCAAACGATCTCCGAGGGAAGGGAAAATTTTAGCATGCGGTCCGACGTCGTCCGCTCGCGGCGGTTCAGCGCCGCCGCCGGCTAACGGTCGGCCCTCGAAAGGCGTCGCGCAGGATCTCGACCCGCGGGCCGCCCTCGGCCTCGAGAATCGCGACGACGTCGAAACGGCAGGGGGCGTCGGCGCGGCGCTCGCGCGCGAGCCAGGCCTCGGCCGTCCGGAAGATCCGCCGGCGCTTCTCGGCGGTGACCGCCTCCGCCGGCGTGCCGTAACCGACGCCGCGCCGTCCCTTGACCTCCACGAAGCAGAGCACGCCGTTCTCCTCCGCGACGAAATCGATCTCGCCCGGCCGCGCGCGGAAGTTCCGCTCGAGGATCCGGTAACCCGCCTCCGTGAGCCTCTTCTCCGCCAGACGCTCCCAGTCGTAACCCGCCCCGCGCAGCCCGCGCGGGCGCGTCGGTTTTCGGAAGGCCCACGCGAGGAGCCGCTCGAGGACTGCCCGCGGCGTCACGGCGTCCGGCTCTCACGGACGTATCGAGGGCTCTGGCCTTTCGACCAGGGGTCGTAGGTCTGCGCGAACGCGATGCGTTCCGCCAGCGGCGGGTGGCTGTACAGCCAGAACTCGACGAATCGGCCCGGGTGGGGATCCGAAAGATTGACCTCTCCCAGGATCTGGAACGCGTCCGCCGCCGTCCGCTGCGGGTCGGGGATCAGCCCGTGGATGACCTCGAGACCGTAGACGTCCGCCGCATGCTCCTGCGCGCGCGAAAACGTGTTGATCGCTGGCGAGGACAGCTCGCTCGCGACGGACAGGACCAGGAGGAGCACCGGAAACGACGCCCAGTCCGCTAGCCCGCGGATCCTGGAGCGGCTCCCGCCCACCGGGAACGCGTTCCGGAGCACGAGGTGCGCGAGGAAGAGAATCACCACGAGCAGGCCCGCCACGAAGGCGATCGTCTTCGGAATGTGCCCGAGCACGTAGTGCCCCATCTCGTGCCCGAAAACGAAGAGCGTCTGCGGCGAGGTCATCCGCGCGAGCGTCGTGTCCCAGACGACGACCCGCTTGGAGGCGCCGAAGCCCGTTACATAGGCGTTCAGCGACTTCAGCTTCCGGCCCGCGTCCATCAGGAACATCCGGTCCCGCGGAATCGAAAGACCCCCGCGTTGCGTGACCTTTTCGATTTCGGCCACGAGGTCCGGGGCCTTTCCCGCCAGAGGCTCGAAGTGGAAGAAAAGGGGGTCGATGACGACCGGGGCGATGAAGACCAAGAAGACGATGACCGGCAGCGTCGCCAGCCAGAAATAGAACCACCACCGCCGCGGGCTCTTCGCGAGGATTCGATAGAGCAGCCAGAGGAGCGGCGTCAGAATGAGGACGCCCACGATTTGACCCTTGCACCAGTCCCAGAACCACGATCCCCAGCCCTGCACCGACTGGTCGTAAACGAGCGAGAGGTGGTGCCCCCAGGCCGCGACCGGGAGCTCGAGGATCTGCCAGACGATCAGGAAGAGCGGGACGAAAACGAGGGCCTGGACGAACGGGTTGGCGGAGACGCGTTCCGCGAGGTCGCGGAACTTCGGCGCCAGGCCGGCGGCGATGAGCGCGAGGAGCACGACGATTTCCCACGCCTCCCCGAGGAAGTGGAGACGATACCGGGCGCGCGAGTAGGCCACGGCCTTCGCGTACTTCTCGGGAGAGAGCTTGTATGCGGCAGCCGGCCGCGCCGGGGCCGATGCCGTCGGCGTCCGGCCGGGCGCAGGAGTTTGCGCGGAGAGCGGCGGTGCGGCGTCAAACGCCGCCATTGCGACCGCCGCGAAAAAGAAAACGGTTCGAAGGAGCCGCGCTACATCGCCGGAGTCGGCACGGGCGCCACGGCGGACTGGCCACACAGCCGGACACCCTTCTTGCGGTTCGTGTGGTACTCGTAGGTCGCGTCCCTCACCCGAAGCGTGATCCGGTAACCGGGAGTCAAGACCTGCGCGCAGCTCTCCGCCGTCTTGACGCATCCCAGGCAGGAGTCGGGCCAGGTGGCATCCTCCTGCGCGACCCCCGCGATGTCGGACTCCGGGGCGCCGATCTTCTTGGCGAGGTCCTTCACGCAGGCGCGGAAC
>Ga0207684_10000432_pt1 | contig 55644 bp, 47 predicted proteins | sample KBSK5501metaG_FD_184342 | JGI IMG/M metagenome (GOLD analysis project Ga0207684, IMG submission 184342) | Corn, switchgrass and miscanthus rhizosphere microbial communities from Kellogg Biological Station, Michigan, USA - KBS K5-50-1 metaG... | ecosystem: Host-associated > Plants > Roots >... | reverse complement strand
CGTTTGTGAAAAAGATCCGTCGGCTCGCGCTACCCGCAGGCTTCGCCGTGCTCGTCGCCCTCGTCAGCCTGGGCACCGCCGCCAGCGCCGACCCGGGCACCATCCTGAGATTCGACACGATGGCGCCGGTAACCGGACCGTATGTCGGGAGCTCCAATCCCATTCGGGGAGTGAACGGCGGGGGTCTCCCATGGATGATCGAAAGCGGCCGAGGGTCTTTAGACCGTGACGGCCGTCTCAAGGTCCGCGTTCGAGGTTTGGTGCTCGCGGCTCATGCGCCCGTCCCGCCAGCGCTGCAAGGCAAGAACCCGGTTACACCGTTCAAGGCGATCGTGAGCTGCCAGACGATCGCGGCTGACGGCTCGGCGACCATTACGAACGTTTCCACCGCGGGCTTCCCGGCCAGCCTCGAAGGCGATTCGCTTATCCGGGCCACCGTCAAACTGCCGCATCCCTGCATCGCCCCGATCATCTTCGTCACGTCCGGGGGCGGAGCCTGGTTTGCCGCAACGGGCAACTGATTCTGCGCTGACCTGGAGGCAGGAGGAGGCATCCCTCTTCCTGCCTCGGCGTTACGCCGCTAGCGGGTCGGCCGGCTGGCCATGACCGCCTTGGCTCGGGCGCGCATCTTCTGGTGGACGCCGTTCATCCAGGGGATGTCCTTGGGCAGGAACTGCTTGGGCACCTTGGCGACGACGGTGTAGTTCGCGTCGCAGACGTTAGCAATGCGCGAGCGAGCCGCCTGGGACACCAGCTGGTAGGTGTCCATGATCGACAAGCCTGTGTCCTTCGCCAGCCAGTGGATGATCTGTGTGTGCGCGATCCGGTAGGCATCCTCGAGCGGCCGGTAGGAGCCGGCAACCATCAACGAGTCGTCGTTCTCGAGCCGCGGCCACTCGCTGAAGACGCCCTTCACTACCTCGACAGTCAGCACCGTGTTCATCGCGCCCTCAACTGCGACACCGCAGGCCTCTCCCTCGCCCATCGTGTAGTGGCCATCCCCCAGGGAGAACAGGGCACCCGGGACATTGACGCCTAAGTAGACGGTTGCGCCGGCCTTTGCCTCCGGTGTGTCCATGTTGCCGCCGAACATCTCGGGCACGAGGACGTTGCGCACCTCGTAGGCCGCGGGCGCTACGCCGATGGTGCCGTGAAACGGCTCCAGCGGGAAGGTGGTCCCGTAATCCGAATCGAGCGCCCGGAAATGCACGATGCTCGCAGCCTTATCGACCTTGTACATCCACACCCGCTCGGGTAGTGGATCCTGCAAAGTCGCGGTGAAGTGCGTGCCCGTCAGGGCACCGAAGAGCGACACTGTGCAGCTCGCGGCCCAGTCCCGTGCCGGCTGAACGTCGATCAGGTGGATCGCCAGCGTGTCGCCCGGCTCCGCCCCCTCGACGTAGAACGGTCCGGTCTGCGGATTGATGAACGGGTACTCAATCGACTTGCTGGGCAGGTCCTTCTCTGAGCGGATCCTGCCTGCAAAGCAGTCCTCGGTATAGAGGTCGAGGACGTCACCCGGCTTGATGCGGGCGATCGGGTCGACGCCGCCAAAGGTCCAGGCATATTGCTTCTCAGTCGGGACGATCCGCTTGACGTCGATGGTCTCGATCATTCGATGATCCTTTCCTGTGTCTGTTCTATTGGGCAGTCTTCGAAGCGCGCCGCTCAGCCAGCACCTGGCGCGCCTTGGCGAGAGCCGCCCGGCGCCGTTCGAGGGATGCGGGATCAGTGATCTTGCGGCGCCTGCGGACCTTTCGAGTTTGAGGCGGCGCAGTCGTCCCTCGACTGACGACCGGCACGGCCCTGACTCCTTCGACGGCCTGGCTGACTCTGGTGAGGATCGAATGCAACGCCTTGTTCTCTCGAACGAGCGACTGGTTCTCGGCTACCAATTCAGTGACCTGAGACAAGAGTAGGTTTGCCGCCGATCCATTACCCCCTGATGCGGTCGGACGTCCGCGGCGGCGTCCGCCTCTTGTAGTGCGTGCCATCACTCACAACCCTCCATGGTTTATTGAGCCGGCCCCCGAAGGGCACAGTCTATCTCGACCGGTGTCCACTGTCTACGCCTATTGATAGATTCCCTTGCCCCCACTGACCTGAAGCGCCAGCAGTAACTTGACCAACAGCACCTTCATCGCGTCCGGCCAGTCACTGGTTGTGTATTCCGTCGACCTCGAATTGGTCCGCTTGACACCCGGGACGAGGCCACAGGTCTCAGCAATCGTGGTCGAGTTCCATTCGATGCCGATCGTGATCGGCGGCTTCAGCACGTAGGGCTTGAAAGCCTTGTTCTTCAGCGCCCGAGCCGTCGCCTCGCGGATCTCGGCAGCGGCGACCTCGGGATGCTTTAGGGTCGCCGAGTACTTGTCGATCCCGTCCTTGACCGCCACTGTCTCGACCCAGGGGAGCACCCGCTTCGCCTCTTCGCAGACAGCCACATCGCCTGCGACCAATGCCACGGGGACGCCATAATGCCCGGCCAGGCCCGCGTTTAGCCGGGTCTCGCCAGTCGCCTCGCCGTTCAGATAGATGTTCTGGACCTCCCTGCCGAGCATGGTGTGGTTCAGGACGCCGCCCTCGGTCCCGGCGCACGAGTGGTAGCCGACGAACACGGCCGCCCCGAAGGTGTCGTCCAGCCCCTGGAGCATGCAGAGCGGCTTGTGGAAGCCCTTGATCACCTTCGCCCGCTTGTCCAGGTCATGTATTAGAAGGTTGCGCATGATCCAGTGGGAGTCGTTGACCAGGACCGCCTCGGCGCCCCCGTCGTAGGCCCCGCCGATGGCGGCGTTGGCATCCCCGGTCATGTAGCGCCGGCAGGTCTGGTATTCGGACCCGTTCGGCAGGACGTCCTCCGGGTCCGTTACCCCTGAAACCCCCTCCATGTCGACAGAGACGAAGACCTTCACCCGAATGCCTCCTCTTCAAATGGCCCCTCCCCCTCTGGGGGAGGGCAGGTGGGGGCCCCCACGAACTAGTTGACGAGCGGACTTTAAGTCGCTACAAATACTACAGCCGCCCGGGGGCGACGGCAGAAAACACGTCACGGAGGGGAACGACTATGCCCGATCCGCTACCGCCGCCGTCGCCCGCCAACGTCGTCGTCCATGGGGAGGCGCTACTCGAATCACTCGGCTACCAGCAGGAGTTGAAGCGCGCGATCAACGTGCTGGGCAACCTGGCGCTTGTTCTTTCCGATATCACGCCGACCGCCTCGTTGCTGATCGTTGGGACAGGCGTGGTCGCTGCCGCGGGAACCGGCTCCGTATGGGCCTACCTGATCGGCTGCTTCCTGGCCATCAACGTCGCCCTTTGCATGGGCGAGCTTGGCTCGATGTTCCCGGTGGCCGGCGGCCTGTTCAGCATAGTCACCAGAGTTCTCGGGAAGCCGATCGGCTTCATCGGGATGATCGACTATATGGGGCAGGCCGTCTTTCTTCCCGCAACTGTGGCCATCGGCATCGGGGTCTACCTCGCGATCTTCATCCCAGGCATACCCCAGAACATCATCGCGGCGGTCGTCATGATCGTGGTGACCGGTGCGGCGTTGCTGGCGATCCGTTTCAATGCAATCCTCACGGCGTTCTTCCTTGCCCTCGAATCGCTCGTCGTGATTGCGCTGGCAATCTCAGGTCTTGTCCACCTCCAGCAACCGCTATCGATTTTGACCAGCCCGGTGATGACCAACGGCAACGGCGGGATCACCGCTGCGGCGGTGAGCGCAATAGTCCTCGCCATCGCCGTGGCGATGTTCTCGGTGAATGGCTACGACAGCGCCATTAACTTCTCGGAAGAGACCCAGGGCGAGGCCCGGCAGGTCGGCCGCGCCGTCGTCGTTGCAGCGGCGATCGGCATCGCCCTCGAGCTGGTCACCTTCATTCTCGTGGTATTCGCCGTACCGGACGTGAAAGCGTTCGTCAACTCGGCGACGCCGGTGCTTGATGTTGCCAAGAGTTCGTTTGGAACCACCTTCTACAACATCGTTGCCCTGGGAGCGATCATCGCCATCCTCAACGCCTCGCTGGCAATCACGCTGCAGTTCTCGCGCATTGTATGGGCGGCGGGTCGCGATCACGCGTGGCCCACCGTCATCAGCGAGTGGATCGGCAAGGTCGAGCCAAGGCGCGGCGCGCCCTGGGTGGCAACGCTTATCGTTGGTGCGTTCGCCACGATCCTCTGCCTGCAGGGTCAGCTCGTCGCGGTGGTGACCTTCACTGCAGTGCTGCTGATTACGCTGTACGCGCTGATCTGCATCTCGGCGATCGTCAGTCGGTTCACGCAGAAGGACCTGCCTCGTCCTTGGAAGATGCCGCTCTGGCCGGCACCGCCGATCATCGGGCTGGTTGGCTGCGTAATCGCGCTGTCTCAGCAGAAGCCGGCGGACCTGTTGACGATTGGCGTGCTCTTTGCCGCGGGGGCGATCTACTATTTTGTCTGGGTCCGGCCACGGGGCGACCGCTACTGGAACGTCCAGGTCAACCCGCAGCTCGAACTTGAAAAGCTCGCCCACCACGACGGCTCTGTCTAGCCCGCCCCGCGCAAGAGGTAGAGCTCGCGACTTCGGGATCCCGGTGGGGTTTCTTCCCACCGGGACCCACAACGCCATCACCGATGTCCCCGGCATCCGCGTCGGCCACCAGACCGTCTGGCGCGGCGAACCCTCATCTCCATCTCCCTCCCAACAATCCACCTCCCCTTCTGGGGCTCAATCATTTCCCTCCCCCTCTGGGGGAGGGCAGGGTGGGGGCCTTGATCCCGTAATCCGTAGCGGCGTCACCGCCATCTGGCCCCATTCAGGCGACTTGTTTAGGGAGCGCCTCTACGCCGCGGTCTCAGTCTTTAACGGCTACGGCGAGATGACCAGCCGCAGCGTAATCGATGAGTGGGGTCTCCTCGGCTCGCCGATCGTGCTCACGGACACCGTTCACATCGGCCTCGCCTACGACTCGGTCGTCCGCTACATGACCGAGCGCGACCCGGAAATCGCCGACAAGGACGTCGTCATCCCGGTCGTTGCCGAGACCGACGATAGCTTTCTGAGCGATGGCCGTGCCTTCGGCATCGCGCGCGAGGACGTCTATGCCGCGCTCGATGCCGCGAAGGAGGGGCCCGTCCAGGAAGGATGCGTTGGCGCCGGTACCGGTACCCAGTTCTTCGACTTCAAGGGTGGCATCGGGACTGCATCTCGCATTGTGGAGCTGTCCGGCCAGCGGTTTACCATCGGGGTACTGCTTCAGACGAACTATGGAAGCCGACACCAACTTCTGATCGCTGGCGCGCCAGTGGGTCGGCAGATCACCGACCTCATGCCCAAACGGCACCAGGAGGGATCCTGCATCGCTGTGCTGGCAACCGACCTTCCGCTGCATCCGGGCCAACTCCGTCGATTGGCACGTCGTGTGGACATCGGCCTCGGCCGGACCGGCTCGGTCGGCAACGACGGTAGTGGGGAGATCTTCATCGCCTTTTCGACCGCCAACCGCATCCCCCGATCGACTCCACGACCGTCCCATCCTATTAATGTGCTGCTGGAGGGTCAGTTTTGGACCGAGGGTTCGCCTTTCGACTTGATCTTCGACGCGGTCGTCGAGGCGGCCGAGGAAGCTGCGTTTAACGCGATGGTTGCGGCAGACACCGTCGAGGGGCGCGACGGCAACACGCTTTATGCCTTCCCGCTTGATCGCGGCCTTGCTCACCTGACGAAGCGCTAGCAAATGGACGTCGAGCGGATCCTGGCTGCAACCGAGGACATCATTACGCCGGTGGCCGTTGTCGACAAGGAGGTCGTCGAGCGCAACCTGGCGCGGATGGCCAAGCTTGCGGCCGTCAACAGGGTCAAGCTGCGACCCCACGCGAAGACCCACAAGAGCGCCTACATGGCCCAGCGACAGATGGCCCACGGCGCCGTCGGTTTGACATGCGCAACGTTCACTGAGGCAGAGGTCTTCGCTGACGCCGGCGTGGACGACCTGCTGATCGCGCATCCGCCGGTCGGCAGGCCAAAGCTCGAGCGGCTCGCGGCGCTCGCCACCCGAGTTAAGCGGCTAGCGGTCTCGCTCGACGATGTCGACATCGCCATATCACTGCCGGCGACCGTCGAGGTGCTTTGGGAGGTCGACCCAGGTCAACACCGGATCGGCACGGCCCCAGGCGAGCCGACAGTAAAGGCTGTCCAGGAACTCGTCCGGGCAATCGGTACAAGGCGGTTCCGCGGACTCATCACTCATGGTGGCCACGTCTACGCCGCCACGAATCAGATGGAACGTCAGCTGGCAGCCAACCAGGAGACGGACTGTGTCTCGACGACCGCCGAAATGTTGCGAAGCGCCGGCATCGACGTTCGAGAACTGAGCATCGGCTCAACCCCAACCGCCGGTCTTGCCCTGCGCGGCTGGATAACGGAGATACGGCCGGGTACCTATATCTATGGCGACGCCAACCAGGTCACCCTGGGCAGCCAGCGCCTCGAGGATTGCGCGCTCGCCGTTGTGGCCACTGTAGTCTCAACACCGGCACAGGACCGGGCAGTCGTTGACGCTGGCTCAAAGGCGCTCTCTGCCGACCTGAAGGTGGCTGGACTCGCGGGATGCGGGATGGTGCTGAGCCATCCCGAGATTACCGTCGCCCGCCTGAGCGAGGAGCACGCGGTGTTAACTGCTTCTGAGCGGACCATGCTGCGGGCCGGCGATCGATTAGCGATCGTTCCGTCCCATGTCTGCACCGTCGTAAACCTACATCCTGCCGTGCGTCTGGCCTCGGGTGCCTCCATGCCCAAGTGGATTGAAGTCGATGCGCACGGTTGGCGTTAGAGCATTTCCTCTGAACAATGAACGACACTTTGACCACTCTAGGAAACGCCAGCTCCATTCGCAACCTCTTCACGATCACGAATCCTGACCAGTTCTGATCACGAAAGTTGACCCACCCCGGGCCTCCGGTTGCCGTTGGCTCGTGATGAATGACTGAGGTGGTTCTGCCTGCGAAGCTGCTGGGAGTCGCAGCCAACGTCACAGCAGCAGCAAGGGAGGACCAGCTTGCAGTCAGGGGAGACGTGGATGGAATTGCAGGCACTTCACAAGCACGGATGGTCGATTCGAGCACTGGCACGGGAGTTCGGGCTCAGCCGCAACACCGTTCGCCGCGAGCTGAGAAGTGATCGGCCGCGGCGCCCAAGGCCGAAGCAAGCTCATGACGCTGACTCACCCTTTCACTAGCGCTAAAGGTGAAATAGCCACGCCGAGAGGATCAGGAGCAGGCTGACGATCACCGCCAGCACCATGAACCAAGCCACCCACTCAACGAGGCGAGAGTGTTGAAAGGAATAGATCGACGCGTGCGTCGGGCTCATAGCACGGGTCAGTCGCCGCCACCGTTTCCCACGCCCACCGAATAAGACGACGGCGACCATGAATAGCGCTCCGAGAACGAATCCGATGAGGAGAACGTCGTTGAATGTCATGTACCCTTGGCTTGCCGGTGCTGACCCGCACGTACCCAGGCCGCGTTCGTCCTGCCCTGTTGGTGCTGCTGGCCGCTACCTCGGAGGCTCCGCAAGGTTGCTACGCCCACTGACTATTGCGCTGTGTCGCCATCTCGCGAAAGATGGCGTATTCCAGTTCGTCAGCATTGCACGCGAGTGAGGACGCCCATAGGTGCATCTGCTCCAGGTATTTGCGATAAGTCGGTATTGACCACGGAACAGGGTTAAGGTCGAACTCCGTTTCTCGTCGCAGCCAGGAGGCGACGAGACTGTCCAATATCAGCGCCGTCCTCTCCTGCCCGGGTGGTTGGCAGAAGTACAAATACTTGGTCCCAAAAGCAGGACCCAGCCAGCGCAATGTGCAGTCGCCATCGGCCGTGAGCCGACGATATGCTGAGAGCGCGCCAGCCTTAGACAGGGTTTGAGCGACCGCAGCGAGTCGATTTGACGCGCCCGGCGTGTGGGAAAGCACGCGGCGCGTCCTCCATGGCCCGTAACCTACAGTCCCGCCGTATCCCCACGCCATCACAACGATGAAGGCGCGCTCAGCTGCGTTAGCATCTGCTGCCGCATCCTCGCACGCCTGGCGGACGATCTGCCTGTCTAGGAGGTCTGGCAGTGCCCAAAGCGCGTCGACGTGCCCCGGGAAATAAGCGGCCCAACGCTCACGAGGCCACATAATGGCGGGCTGGGAAGGCCCGCCCTCCGACCGCCAGCGCCGCATGATCAGTAGGAGTGCCTCCGGAAACGCCTCCATTTGCCGGGTAGGCTACCAGTCCACTCCAAGCCGAATCGTCCGGCTGGCACGATTTTTCAGGCGCAGCCAATACCGAAGCTCGGCGAGTCTGGCAGGATGACAGTATGTCAGCCGACTTAACCAATGCGACTACGGCTGAACTCTTTGCCACTTATGCGGGCGTTCTTCGGGAACTTCTCCGGCGCAAGATCGTCCGCACCGCGAACGCTCCGGCCGGTGACTATGCAGAGTGTCTCGTCGCCGAAGCATTTGGGGGACAGCTTGCAGGGAACTCTGAAAAGAGTTGGGATGTCGTGACGCGCGAAGATCGGAGGGTGCAAGTTAAGAGTCGGGTTGTTCCGGCGCCAAACAACGCCGGCCAACGTCAACTATCTCCGTTTCGCTCGTTCGACTTTGACGATCTCGTGATCGTCCTCTTTGCGGCCGACTATTCAGTGTGGCGCGCCGTCCTCTTGCCAGCAACCGTTGCCCAGCAGGCTGCAACGTACCGGGCGCACGTTAACGGCCACGTACTTTTCGCCACCGAGGCGCTGTTGACGAAGTCCCACTCCGTCGACCTGACCGAAAGGCTGCGCGCAGTGATGGCTCCCCGATAGCCGAGTATTTCACTTAGCCCTCGGTCATCCCGCAACGGAAAGCACGAAGGTCCTTCAACCGGCTGGCCTAATTAGGTCGGTCGCTCCAGATCAGCTAGGTGAGCGCGGGCCAGCTCGCTAAGGTGATCGACCTCCTTCCGCACCCGGCTGGCCAACTCGCCCGCGACCTTGCCCGCATCTCCGGTCGGCTGCTGCAACTGGTCGATTACATTCCCGACCTGTTCTTGCAGCGCCTCGTGGATACGCAGAAAGCTGTCGAGCACCTCCTTACTCCTCGCCTCCGACTCGAGCAAGATGGCGACGTGGCTGCTGCCGGGCTCGATCGCAGCCTCTCCGATTAGCTGAGTGATTCGCTGCGTGCGCTCTTCAGAAGACAGCTTCTTGAGATCATGCGGCAGCCATCGCCAGCGGTTCACGACGACGCTCACGTTGATAGCCAATGCCATGATCTCTTGATAAGCGCGCCTCAAACGCTCAGCTCGGCGGTCACGGATGGCTCGCTCGTCCGCCTTCTTGTCACGGTCGAGCTGGAACTTATGGTCGACGGCCGCCCGGTCTGACTGAAACTTCTGCGTGAGGGCAGCCCCGCCCAGGCCACCGCCTACACCTGCCAGCAGCGTGAAGGCGCCGGTCACGATCAGAGGGCCAAGTTCGGTAGCCAAGTCAGTTGGGGTGTCTGCGGTTCCGCCCGTTGGGTTCATTGTCCTCGAAGCCTAGTCGAGGCGACAAGTTGGGGGGTGTCGCCCTGGATCAGGGGGTTGGAGCCCGCGAGGGGAGTTCTCCTGCGCCACGACCAGGCTCGCGGCCCTATGCGCCCGAGTCGCCGTGACCGACAGGGCGACGCGGGGACTATTCGCGGAATGCGTCGACATCGGTTAGGCCACGATTAACAGCGGACGCCGAAGAGAGCTAACCCCTCAATGGCTTCGGCTGCCGGCAGGAAGCAGCCTGACCTCCCGGCTGTATCGGCCGATTGCGTCCGAGTCGTCATGTTCGTACACCACGACCGGCCCGAGGGCGTTCAGAAACTGGCCGATCAGAACCGCCAAGCCGGCTGGACACGCCAGGAACAAGTGGGTTTCCGAAAGGCCGACATACCGACGGCGGGCTTCCTTGACTGCTTCGATGACAAGGTACGCGACATCGGAAGCCTGGCCGGCGCTTAGTCGCGGAGGTGCGGGATCGGGATGAAAGATCTCGACCACGGCTCGCATCTTGGGCACTGCCCCTGCTCGACCGAAGGCGAGGCGTCCTGACTGCGCTACCGAAACGATCACGGCGAGCCCGTCAGCGGCTGGATCGTGATCGACGAAGGTGGCGGTGTACCCGCTTGACTCTCGCCGCACAGCCAGGGACCAGACTCCCTCGGGCCCACCAGGGCCCAATTGCTGCCATGCCAGCGGGATCCCGGCCGTGGCGGAGAACGTGTGCCCCAGCGCGACAGCCGCTGCTAGCGTCGGCTGGCCGTGGGCGAGGATCGGGTGACCGGGGGCCCGCGCCGCTGTTTCGAGATAGACGTCGCGCAGGGCGGAAAGCAGCTCCGATTCCCAGACCTCTTCGGCCGCGTGGCGTCCGTCAAAGGCCTCATACCAGTCGAGTTGCATCGAGGCACCCGGCTCCAGCGGAGCCGCGTGCCGAACGTAAAGGCCGAGCTCCAGCGTAGCGCCGGCCAAAGCAGCCGCATGGACCGCGTCCAGCCGATGCCGGAGTACGAGACGCGCGACCTTCCCGATCTCGCCGGGCGGCGCCGGGTCGCCAGTAACACGGTGAAGGTTCCAGAAGTGCAGGTCATCTAGCCCGAGGTTTTCCGCCGCCGCGACTGCCGCCTGGTCGTAGTCGAGGCCGCCGGCCGCGGCCATGATGGCGAAGAAGCCATCCCGGTTGTTGACGCGCTTGACCATCAGCGGCACCTCGACCCCCCGGATCACGGCCGAGCCAAGGACCTCGGGTGTGATCCAGACGACGGCACTCGCCATCGTTGGGTTGGTAAGCGCTGCCCTGATCTGCGCCTCGGTGCTGCCACTGCCGAGATCAGAGATGTCCTGCCAGACCGGAATCCCGCGAAATCGCAGTTTGCGTCCCAGGGTAGACACCTCTGCCGCGCGCGTTCGACGGTACGAGATGAAGCAGCGACCGTTCGGTTCTGCTATGTGGGCGACTCCGCGAAAGGCGCGGTCGGCTCGATTCCCTTCGCCATGCTCAGGAGCCCAGGGAACTCCAGTGGGCGGTTCGGGAAGGCATCGAGGATGGCCGCCGGGATGAGGCGCTGGGTCAGGTCGGAATAGTTGGCACCGTACGCGCGCTTGCCGCGTGGGCCAGTCGCTTCGGCTAGCTGGCGGATCTGCGTCGGCGTGAAATCGAGACCAGCCAGGCCGGCCGCCAGGACAGCTTCCCGCTGCTCAGTGTTCGGTCGTGAGAACGTGAACGTATGCGCCGCCCGCCTCCGGATGGCGGGGTCGATGGCATTGATCCGGTTGGTGCAGGCCACCACGAGGACGGGCAGCGACTCCTCAGCGATCTGGCTGACGCTCCGAATGAGCGCATTCACGCCGGCACGATCCTCGTGGTGCATCTGCTGCAGCTCGCGGGACTGGGCGAGCGCATCCGCCTCATCGATGATCAGTATGACCGCGCCGGTCCGTCGCTCGCGGACGACGAACCGCCGTGCCTCCTGCGCGACCTCACTAAAGGCGCTCGAGATCAGCTTGGTCATTTCCCCCACGCGCCCGGTACCCCTTGAGTTGAGACTGAGTTTTCGAAGCCGGATTGACGTCTCGGTCTCAGCCGCAAGCCGATCGCCGAAGGTCTCAGCCAACTGCGTTTTGCCGGTCCCGACATCTCCGCCGAAAAGGAAGAGCGGAGGCCGGTCGCCAAAGTAGCCGAGGGCGGCAATCTCAGCTCGGTGGTGCCGCTTGCTCCATTCCCGCAGCAACTGGGGGTCGAGCAGGAGCGTGGCCTCCTTGTGAAGAATCTCCTTGACTTCGTCGAGCCCCACCAGTTGCGCATAGCGCACGGCTGCCCGTGGGTCAGGGAAGTCGGCCGCGGGCTCAAACAGGTCGAACGCCTCGATCACGTCTTGTACACCCTCCGGGCCACTTCAAGACCAGCTACACCGTAGGTTCGGTCCTCACACCAGATCCCGCCGACGTGCGTCGCGTCATTGGCAACGGTCCGCTGGAAGGGCAGGCCGGCTTCGAACTGGTCGCGCCGGATCTGCGTCAAGTCCCACCAGGCCTGGGAATAGGTCAGGTAGTTGCTGTAATGCGCCCCCGAAACGTCCCGACCCGGCTCGATGCCGCCGGGCCGACCGCCCACCAGCGTGCCGTACCGCACGGTGTACTCGTAACAGAGAATCCAGACCCCATTGCTAACAAAACCGAACTTGTACGCGCCCAGGTACCCATGCTCGAGAACGGCTTCGAGCTCGACGAGGTAATCGGGAACTGCGGCCGGGGTTGGGTACCCGTAGAAGCGGGAGAACTGGCGAAGGTCCGAGGCGACCTTTCCCGCGAGTTCGCGCGCCCGGGTCTCGGTGACGGTGTAGGAGATGCTCATCAGCTAGCCCTGGAACCCGGTCCCCAGGACGTCCCGCCACGCGGCAGCAGCCTGGCCGTTGCCCGCCGCGAAGGCTGCCTCGTCCAGTGCGTCGAGCGCAGCTCGCGCCGCGGCGACAATCGCCCCGCGGTCACCGTCGGTGTACTGGCCGACGATGTTGTTGCTCGGGTTGACCGGGTCGATGACCGTCATGATCCCGTGCGCGTTGGCCGGAACCGCCGACCGGCGGTAGTAGTCCTCGAAGATCACGGGCCGACGCAGGCCACTCTCGACGATGTATGAGAAGAAGGCGGCGAGCGCCTCCGGGTAGTCGATCATCTCGATGCCGTCGTCGAGCAGGCGGGCGCAGATCAGTTCGGTCAGATATGACTTGAACTTGAAGTCGGGGTTCGTCGCCTTCATTTCGTGCACCCACCACTTGACCAAGCGGATGACCTGCCGGTAGTGAACGGGGCAGCGGCTCTTCCTCAAACGGATGAACTCGAGCTGTTTCCTAACGTTCGTCCGCACTCGGATGCCTGTGTTCTTGTGGATCAAATCACCGTCGCCCGTTCCGTCACCGGCGTCGAGAACGGGCACAACATCGACCTTTCGGCCGTCCCGATACAGGATCCTGACGCAGTGATCCTGACGCTGGAACTGATCATCAGCAAGGTTCGGCCGAGCCTCCTTCAGCCTCTCGATCAGCCAGGCAGCGAGTTGACGCTCATCCGCCGGTACACGGTCCGGCTTGAGGTAGACCGCCATGTCGAAGTCACTCGTGATCCGCAGGGCCGTGCCCTTTGCCAGACTGCCGCAGAACAGGGCGCGAACGAGGGCGTAGGACGGATCGGCGTCGATCTTCGCCTCGAGCCGGTCACGGAGAGCGCCAACGCGGCTCCGGTACTCGTGGACTCGGTCGGCCGGCATGTTGACCTTGGCGACGGCGAAGCTGACGACCTGGTCGTGACCGCTGATCGGAATGATGTTGCTGGGGATAGTCATGAATGCAGCCTATGAGCCACGGGCGACAGCTGCCTGTCGCAATGACGGCGGGTTCGGAACTCCGTCCCGGCCGATGTCGGGCAGAGCTCGGCACGGGCGCGGTGAATGTCAGCCTTACCCGACCGAGCCGCGGTCACGCGTTGCACCAACCAGAAAAAGGCGGCTTCGGCTCGAGAATGTAAAGGATGGTCCCAGGACGACTCGTCGCGATGTGACTTTCGTCCAGGGCCGATCCTGGTGGCCTGAGCTACGTCCCTCGGCGATTGAGCGCGCACCGCCCCAATATTTGCCGCCGATCCCAGGCTATCATCGAACTGATGTTCGATCGGAGCTTGGCGCTAGGGCGCATCGCCTCTGGAAGGTGTGCATGCACCGGGTGCGCCGGCCGGTTGACCGACCCAACACTAAGTCCAGGAGGCTCGGGCTTCTGCCGGGACTGCCGGTGCGTTTGGAAGACATCGACTATTGATGGCCACTACTACGCGACAACCATCCCCTCGCCGGGCCACGCCGCTTGACCTCAACAAGGACCCAGCTGATCTGCACCACAGCCAACTACTGTGATCTGGCCGGAAGGCGTCCATCAGAGACTCTGCACGCCGATTACATGTAGTGGGCATAGCGGGGCCGTAGGAAACCACCCTCGGGTATGTGTTTCAGGATGGAGCCCACCCGCCTGGCCGCCCTGATGGTAATCGGGTCCCGATTGTCAAACTGGGTGTTGTTCCAGTTCATCTTGGTTAGCGCCATCACTTCCTCGGCTAGGCCCCGTGCGCTCTGCTCCACATCCTCGAGCTGGAGACGTAGCGGCCTCGGGATGTAGAGTCCGGGGTAGGCGGAGTAAAGATGCACACTACCCCGCGTGTACAACACGTTGGTTTTTGGGTCGAGCTGCCACCAGGTCCCGCGAAGCGGCGGGTAGACGGCCGGCCGGAATAGCTTCGCGTCTGACTCACTAATCCAAATGAGATCCATCGAACCAACGCGCTCCGCTTCGGCTGCCTCATGGAAGCCGTCAAGTTCTGCCGAACTGAAGCTTGAGGTCTTATGCATTACGATTCGGGCCGGCAGCGTCTTATGCTCGCTTCGATAAATGGCCAGCGCTGACCTGAGCAACTTGGCTGCGCCTTCACGGTCAAGGTGCGGCTGGCGGTCATCCTTGTCGGGGACGACCTGGCCGCCTCTCACGACGACTCCATCTCCCCTCTCGTTAAACACCTGCGCCATGCTCGTCATCAACACGCTCTCGTCCGCTGCTCGGTAGAAGCTAACGCCCACGAAACAGGCACTCAATTGGGTGCGGTCGGTGACTAGCCGCCATAGAGGCGCCCCAGCCTTGTAGTAGAGAGCCGTGTGGAAGTTCCAGGCCCGGGTAGCATCATCTTGTAGCACGCGGATCCGGTCGCGCCGGACTTTCTGCTTAGGCCGTTTCGAGGGGTCGTAAGTACCTGGCCGAACCATCTGTAGCGGCTGGCCCAGTCGCATACCCCTTGCCTTGAGAAAGTCATGAAACTGGGGCCGTCGGATCGGCCTTGAGCTCGGCCGGCGCTTCCAAACGGGAGCAACCGGTCGCTCGGGGTCATCCTCGGCATCCTCTTCGTGCCGGTCCAGTTGGTCGAGGAGGTCCATAGGCGGGGCGCATACGAACACCTGCGCCACTGCCTTGTCGGAGAGCTCGCCGCACTCGTTCAGGAACAATTCGACTGCGTCTTCGACCACCTCTGGCGATGGCGGTCGCGATGCGAGCTTTGCGAGATCCCTAGTCGAGACAGTCCGCTGAAGCGTGGGGTCGAATACCAAGCTGCAGTCCCATTCGCTCTCCCGCGAAAACCCCGGGAAATGCGGAAAGAGATTAGGGCGCCGGCTCTTTTTCGCTTCAATGGGTTGCCGGCATCGATCCAACCAGCGGCAGACCCCTTCGACGGTCTCAGGGGTCCCGATGATGCCTACTTTGATCTCCGTCAGGGGACTCGACGCAAGCCGCCCGAGGGGACCGTAGTCCATGAGCCCGAAACGGATATCGATGTGCCGACCAGCCGCGAACTCCAGCTCGGGCTCCTCAAGTAGTTCGGCCTTCATTGTTCTGTCTCGAAATGTAGTTGGTTCTCGGCAGCTGCGAGAACCTTCGCCTCCGGAGCTTCCTCACGCTTTTCCCAGTCAGAGTCCTCGATCCCCCCGTCAACCTCGAGCTCCAGAAGATTGGCGAAGCTCAAATAGGGATAGCGAGGTCGTTCCAGATCCTCACGAGCAATCAGCTGGGCCCACAGTCGGAGGGCAGCAAGAACGGCTGGGTTCCGCTCCTGCCGCTTAATTCCCGAAAGGTGGGCGTCGCTGTAGCGATCCTGTCGCTGTCCGTCGAACGTGAAGTGGTATGTCGGCGTGATCGCGAGGAACCATTGGCCGTCGTAACGCCGGAACTGGCCTTCGAAAGCGTAGTGGCGGCAGTAACGAACACTCCCGTCCACCCGTCGGTAGACCTCGAAAACTCCCCTCTTGCCGGTCCGTGTAAGCGCCTCATAGGAGGCCGAGTAGCCAACCAATTCAGACTTGCTGCTACCCGTCACCGTTTCCCAACGCGGCGGGAAGTGGAAAAGGTCAAGTTCACCGTTCCAGCGAATATCGGGGCCCAGCTTGCAGCGAAGCGACCATTTCAATAGCTGGACAAACTCAGATTGTCGCTCGGGGTCAGCGGCATCAGCCCACTCGCTGCTGTCAAAATCTTCCACTGTCCCCCGGTCGCAAACGCCCCTCCAGGCGTGGTCTGTGAGGTTGATGAAGCTAAGAATCCGCTTATTACGAAGGACCCATTCGCGGCCTGGCCTCAGACCGCGTCGGGAGAAGTCATCCCACAGATCTTTGGGATCCCGGTATTCAGTTTCCGCGACGTAGATCCTGTCGCCGTAGGAGGTAACAGGCAGCAGATTTGTGATGAGCCGTTCCCGGTTCGGCGTAGGCGCAAGATAGAGACCTCGGCTACTCGGAACCGCGACCCGGATTAGACGGTCGTAGCAGGATGCCTCAAACCTATCCGTATTCTTTTCGAAAATGACCTTTCGGCTCAGGCGGCGAACGGGCTCTTTGAAATGGTCTTTTATGGAGACCCAATAGGCCTCGCGGGTCGACGGTCGCGATCGAATCAGGATGACGGGCAGGTTGCCGCGCATCCAGTAATCGAGGTCGCGCTGGTCGCAGACGTACTCCAGTGTGTGCTCCGATTCGGCTGTAAACCGACCTGCTGTCGCGCGGCTCTGAACGGCAATGAGAAGATGCAGCGACTCGCCCGTTGTGCGATCGCAGAGTTCGAGCTGGCCGTCAATGCCGATGTCGCCAGCAACGGTCGGATGCCAGAGGGATTTCATATCAAGCGCAACCCGCTCGATGAGGTTGACCCCTTCCTGACCAACCAAGCTCTGGCGGGTAACCTGTTTGCCGACCGTAATCAAAGTGGTTCTATTCCTTGACTGACCGAAGGGTCTCTTCTATGGTCAGAAGTGCACCACGGATGTCGGCCTGCAGCGTTTCGGCCTCCTCTTGAATGTTGCTCGCGCCGTCGCGAATCGCAGTGACATTGCGCTTAATGGTCCCCACCCTTAGCAGGGCGGTTCGGATGCGGCTGACCTGGCCTTCGACCGCCCCCAGATCGACGACATCTGCAGACTCAGCGAGGGTCGCCATCCGATGGAGAATGAGAATGAAGCGGATCGCGACGAAAAGGTGCTCGTGGGTAGTTGCAATCCAGGGTCCGCGGTCACATTGACCCTCCGCCCAGTCGCCCACTTCGGTTGCCAAACCTTCACGCGAGCGGCTGACGTAAATGGCTGCGTTCGCTCCGCGCTCGCTCATCGCCCGGTTAGCCACATCACCGATCGCTTTCCGCCCAAGAGGCGACGTCCTGTCTCGTGCCTCCACGACCACGCTGAGGCCGGCGGCAGCTGATGCATCGCCAAACTGCAGGACGACGTCCCCGGCGTGGTTATCCGGGCCCACGTGGTGCACTTCCACCCCGATGGCGGTTGAACGGGCGACGATTGCCGCAAGGACTTCCTCTTCGTAGGGCGCACCTTTCTTCGTAGTGCCGGCCAGCGCCTCCTCGGTTGCCTCGGCCGCCGCAATCTGCTTGCTGATGCGGTTAACTTCATCTGCGAGCGGCCGAACCGCTTCGGCCACCGTCGCCTTTACGGATCTCGCCAACGCGCCCTCCTCTCCGGTGATCCCACGGACAGCTTCGGCAAGGGTTGCCTGGATTGAATCTTTGCGGTTTCCGTCTAGAAGATCCTTCAGCTGGCCCAGCGCTCGGCCAAGCGTGGACGATTGCTTCGCTGGATCGATCTCGTTCGCGAGAAGATCCTTTACCCCATTGACCCGCTCGGTCATAGACTTCGACGTCGCATCGACCATGTTGCGGATCGGTGCAAGCACCTGCCCCTCAGCGGTACCGAGCTTTTCGGTAAGGCCGTTTTCCACGATCTTGGGAATGCCCGCTACCGACCGCTCCACCTCGTCGATAATCGATTTCACCTGGGAACGGACGAAGTCCATGTCTCGAGCTGCGCCAGCCCGTTCGAGACAGAAAATGCCTACCTCGACTGCCTGAATTAGCTGGCTTTCGCGGTCCTCTTCGGCGACATCGCGGAGATACTCCACCACAGCCTTCCGTGGAATCTCAAGCTCATGTACGAACACTCCGCCTGGAAGGAGCTCGATTAGCGACGCCCCGTTGGCTTTCTCCAGAACTCTGACTGCCTTCATCATCTCTCACCCATGTAAAGGCAGGCAACCGGCCCGGCTGTAAAGGCCGTGACGGAATCTGTCTTGGGTTATTAGAAGCCGTACCTACTCGAGACGCATGGCCCGGATGGCGGCATGGATGGGATCCGTGTAGAAAACGGGCTCCAATTTGTTCAAAACCTCATCGGGAACATCACCTAGATCGCGCTTGTTCTCGCTTGGAATCAGTATCCGCTTCGCTCCTGCCTCCCGACCAAGCTCCAGCCGTTCGGGCAGGTTGTGCACTCGCTGCAGCAGACCCTTCACGCTCATCTCGCCGATCACCACAGTTGAGGGGTCCACCGGCCGCTCAAGCAGCGCGGACACAAGTGAGATGAAGAAAGCTATGGCCGTCTCCGCACCCTCTTTCGCCTGGTTAAGGTTCACGGCCTGGACGGTGAAGTCGTATTGGCGCGGCTCGCGGTCAATCCCGAGATCCTTGATGTGCGCCTTAAGGTAGGCGTCCGCGGCTTTCAGAGCTTCTCTCATGACCGATGACAAGTGCCCAAGCGAGATGACCCGCCCGCTTCCGGCATTGACCTGCGTCTGGATGAGAAAGAGCGCGAGCTTGCGGTCGGCAGGGTCGGTCCCGATCGTATAGACGGCGCCCGGAGGGAGAGATTCTCCCGTGATGATTTGCCCGCCGCCGGACTCCTGCAACACAACAAACCGCTCGGCTCGTGTGTTCCGGTCGATGTAACTGAAGTTCACGTCCCAGTACTCCAGGCCCCCCATCTTCTTGAGCTGCTCCTTAACGCGGCGGCGCATCTCCAGGGCGAACTCGACGTACTCGGCGACCTCGTCCCTTGAGACCCGCCCGTCAGGATGGATTAGCTTCACGAGCCCACTCACCGTCTTGCGGACGGCCTTCGCATCGCGCCCACTCAGGTGAGTCCCGAATTCAAAATGCCGTTCAGCAAGGTCCATGAAGCTGGTCTTTCTTAGCCCGTGGAACAGTTCAGCCAGATAGTCCGACACAAACCCGAAGTGGTCGGTGTAGAACTCGTCCCGCATCTTCCCGTACTCCCAGCCCGGCAAATAGGAGTGAATCCGATCGAAGAATGCGGTGTCCATTTCTTTAGGCATCGGGTAGAAGAGATTCGAGGTTCGGCTGATTGTCTGAACGTCGCCGTCCAAGTTGCCAACGAAGATGATTGAGCCCTCGGCGCTAATTAGCTCGCGACCTCGACTGAAGGACCCGTCCTCCATGTAGTTCTTCATGATTGCTATGCCGGTCTTGTCCGAGAAGTGAACACCGGCCGCCTCGTCGAACGCCACCGCGTCCCACAACGCAACGATTCCTCGCTGACCCGTGGCGAGGTTTACGAACATTTGAGCGACAGTGGTTTGTCCGCCTGAAATCAGGTGGCAATAGGGACTGATCTGCTGATAGATGAAGCTCTTCCCGGTCCCGCGCGGCCCAAGCTCAACGAGGTTGTAGTTCGTTTCAACCAATGGAATCAGCCGCGCCAGGTACAGCAGCTTCCGCCGCGGCGTGAAGTATGGGTGCGAGGGCTCCATGCCAAGCGACCTGATAAGGAGGTCGATCCATGCCTCTCGAGTAAACTGCTGTCTCCCATCCATCACCGGCCCTAGGCTCCGGCTGGAGAGCTGGATCGGCTTCAGCTTGTCGATTACGAAAGGGCGGTTCACGGCATGGAACCTAATGGTCGGGTCATACCTCAGGGTCACTTCCGACCAGATCCCGCCCATAAGGAGTCGGTCATGCTCACGAATCGTCTCTTCATCAACGTTTACGTAGTCGAGACTGATGTTGTGGAGCGTGGCCCAGTAATGGTCGTCCTCCTCGTGCAGCGTGGCAGACACTCGATCGATTATCTGGTGCTCGCCAAGCTGTTGGATCCTGGCCTTCACCATTTCCCGTTCATCGGGCTTGACGAACTTCTCAGACAAGCTCCGACGCACAAACTCCAAGCCGTTCTCGATTACGACCGGATCGGAGGAAGCGCAGTATTTCCCTAACAGGAATTCAATAACAAAGGTCGGAACAGTGAACGCAGAACGGAGCCGACGCAGCAGGTCCTTGCGCACAACGAGACCCTGAAAACTCTCAGTGGCCTTTCGGTCCAGATCGTCGAGCTCGATGGCGTCCACAATCACGTCCTACCTCAATCCCAGTCGACCAACATCCGGAGCGGTATCCGAGCAAGCTCTCGGCCGTTCTCGAGATCGATGGCCCGCAACACAACCTCGGCGCCGGCCCGCAGTTTCGAACCTTCCTTCAGATATAACGGCGGCTTCAGTTCCTCGACATCCGCTCTGACTTCGACCTCGACCGGTTCGGCTACCGCGTCCCCTGGGGCTGACGCACGCTCGACCCAAAGCCGAACGCGGGTCGGGTGCTGGTCGAAAAGCCCGGTGGGTGCAGGACGGACCACGACGGGAACCGTGCCCGTGATGATACCGGTTGTTCGTACACCGACCTGGACATCAAGCCTGGTGGGGCCGAGCGCGGCCCTCGACACTGCGTAAGGGATCACGGTCTCTTGTAGCGAGATCCCGCCATGGAAGAAATCTCCCGTTTCCACGAGCGTTCTCACGCCACGGGGGAATCCGAGCATCGGACGTTGCTTGCCTCGCGGGAGCGGCAGCCGGATTAGCCCGCTAATGGGTGCGTCCGGCTTCAGCGCGCACCATCGTGTTTCTCTGCGAAGAACTTGTCCAACCTGGACATCTGGTTTGCCGAGCCCATTTACCATGTCGGCCGGCAGGAGTAAGAACCCGTGGTCGGTCACCACGTGGACTTCGCCGATCCCGGCCTCATGGAGCCGCTCGATGGTACGACGTAGCTTCGAGATCAGTTGTCCAGCTAGCCCGGGCAGCTCCTCCGTACCCTTGTGGCCTTGCTCGTCGATACTGTTGTCGAGAACAACGAGGATGGGCCAATTCGGAACCCCAGGTCCCTGCAGCAACTCCTCCATGTCGACGAAGCCGACAGCAGGGTTACCGTCCTTCCGTACCGACGCCTCGAGAAACGCCTTCCGTCCATCCCTGCTTCCGACCGGTGATCCTTGGCCCGCCCGTAGCAATAGGTTCTTGCCGAAGACGACCTCGAGGTCGGCCGTGCCGAGCGGAAGAAGTGCTGTCATTCCGAAAGGAGTGGTAGTTGGGATAGTCGAGAAGACAGGCATCAGTTCGAGTGAGGAAATGGTCGCCTCGAGGCCCCGCGCGAGGTCCCAACGTAAGGCATCGCTTATGATCACCGCCCTGCGCAGTGAACTCGAAGACCAGATGCGTGTTGCGAGGTCACTCGCAGAGGGCAACCCGTCCGGAGGCCACGAGCCACCCGCCTCAATCTGGGCACTAAATTGTTCATTTGCGGCTTCGACGTAGTCGAAATATGTAAGATCAGCCACCCGTCGAACTCGGTCGAGTCCCGACGCACGACTGGATGCCGCGCGCACGCGCAGATGGAGACGGTCGATCTCCCACCACCGTGCGACGTACGCGGCGACCATATCAGCCGGCAGGCGCAGGCGCTTCAGTTCATCAGTGGCTTCGGCTTCTCGCTGAGCCAGCATTCGCACGTCGTCAACAACAAACCAAAGCGTGTCGCCGTCGATCCGGTCCCAAGGAGTAGCCCTCCCCGCAGCGATGGCGTCCGTCGACTCTAGGAGTAACGTTCGTGCTTCGCGCCAGTCCTCCTTGGCGAGGTTGTCGAAGCGTGCGATAAATGTGTTCCAGCGCGATCGGGCTAGCAGAGGAAGCCCCCGCGGCTGTCCTGGACGATCCGCCGCCCACTTAGAAAGGTCGATGTCCTTCTCGAGTCGGAGCATCCGCTGCCGATACCGAGGGCCAAGCTCAACGTCTTGAAGGACGTCGACGCGCAGGAAGCGGACCGCACGGTCCAGCTGCTCTTGGCGCTCAGGCAGCCGCGTACGAAACGGGAAATCGGACGGCCTCCCTAGCGCCTCCCACGCTTCTGTCAGGGCCAGCTGGCTCACGAACGCGTCTGCCAGTTGATCTGGGGACAGACCAGCTGTGGGCGGCTCTAACCCATACGTCTGCTCGATGCCTTTGAAGGTCAACTCAGCCGTTTCTCCCCATAGCCTTACAGCATTTTTGGGCGCTGCGATCAGGGCGCGGAGCGCGTCACGAGAATCTCCTCCTAGCCCCGCGAGGACCTCGGATTCTTTCAGCGGCGATGGCCACTCCGATGGAGTCCTATCGCGTTGGATTTCGGCATACCTGGCAAGGAGAGAATCTCGTCCGCCGTCAGTCAGCCGGCGAGCGTCAGGTCCCTCAGCAAGCCGCAGACCATGTCGCTCCAGCCAGCCAAGCAGCGTCGTAGGTTGCGGAATGCGGCCAGGCTCAGGGTCTTCCTCGAGGCTCCAGATGATCCCCTTGTACCTATGCTCGTAGACGGCCCATAGGGCTGGCGCAGTGCCATCCGCTCGAGGTTCCAAAGCCGACTGATCAGCACCCGGGAGGTAAATGACAGCCCGCCCGGTAGGCTCCTTCTCAAACCGAAGGAGCGCTAGCTTCAGCCGAAGCTGGTCTGCAACCGCCTCACCGCTCTTGAATGGACGAGCCGATCGAGCTTCGAGACTTGCTGCAACGAAAGGCCATAGCCTTTCGAACTCTCTTAACGGGTCCAGCCACAAGATCGTGCGCCGCGTGACGCCGTCTGGCGATTCCAATGAGCTTGCAAGGACTTCGTCCGCAAGAACATCCGCCAGAGCAGCGCCTGAGACTGCTACCACTTTTTGATGACCTCGCGAGCAAGCAGACCCGTCTCCTGGAATGGCCGAACGTTGACCTTTACGCCATCGTTTAGGTCTGGAGCATACGGTCCAGGCCGACCGTCTTTCTCCTCCCCTTTCCACCTACATCGAATTCGATTGCGTAGCTCCCGGCCTTCCTCGACGGCGAGGATCCTATCCCGGAAATCATCCACATCCTCGATCTTGGAGCGAAGCTCCTCGGCGGTCCGAGCGTCTTTCCGACCTTGGGCTCGTTCAAGCTCCGCCTTCAGTCGGTTCACCAGCCCCCCAGCGTAGACGTCTCTGAGCCGCCGGAGCGTGTCTCGGCTAAGGCGCTGATATAGGAGGAAGACCTGAAACGTACCCACCGATGACGTGAGATGCCAAGCAATGGGTCGCTGCTTGAACTGCTGAATGTGCCAGCGAAAGAAGTCGCGCTCTAGCCAGTTGTCAAGGTCTCGGCCTAACCAGACGCGAAATTCCTCCAGCGACCGCGTTGCGCCATCTTCCCCGAACCGACGGGCCAGCTCTGCCTTAAGCCTTTGAGCCGCAACCGGCTGTTCATCGCACTGAACAAGAGGGATGATCCCATCGAGGCTTGCGAAGGCTTGCTCAGAAGCCGACCTGCGCTGAGCACTATGAGTCTGCCCTGCTGGCCAGCGGTAACCAAGCAGTCGGAGGAGTGTAACCGAGACCTCCTCCTGGAACGCGCGCTTGACTTCCGAGGGGCAGACAAGCGCCTCATCTTCTCTAAGCTCCGCGATGAGCTTACATAGTGAGATGGGATGGACTCGGAGGTTTGACGAAAGTTCCTCGATGAATGTCTCAACGGGAATCGGAATATGCGCTCCAAGAGAGGCCTCCTCAGACTCGCTGTCGGCTGGCTCCTCTTCGTCGACCGGTGCGCCTGGGCCACGCCGGTATAGCTCACTGAGATGCCGTTTCAGTGAGTTAAGCTCGGTAACGGAAAGTTTGCTGCGTTCACGGCTCTCGAGATAATCCTCGAACTCGGGTGGAAGATCGCGGCTGGAGCTGCCTTCGGGAAGTCCAGGGTACCCTTCGATTAGCGGGTTCCACCCTGCAGGCATACCCGTCTCTTCTACCACTGCCCGGACGTCATCAGCCCCCAGCGCGTACGCTTCGCATCCAAGCGTCTCAATCCAGGCTTCCAGGCTGTGGAGAGTGGAGGCGACGACCTCTTGGCGCACCAGCGTGAGTGATACGTAGTCACCGAGTGAACCGCCATCTTTTCCGGCAGGACCAAACGACCACTCCAGGGGATCGCTGGAAACCATTTCTCGTTTGAGCTCAATGCACCATCTTCCCGCGGCCGCAAGCTTCTCAGACAGCTGACTCGGCACCGGCAATCGAGCAACGTAGCCCTCACGAAACTTCAGGTCCTGGGTCGTCACGCGCAAGAGATAAGACACCGCTCGCGCGTTTAGGAGAGCAGTGAGGGCAATTGGACTATCGGGTTTCCTCACGAATATGGATGGAGACGCGTTATCGAAGATGCTCCCGCTCAGGACCCGAGCTCCAAGGCTGCCCCGTGCCATCAGAGAGTACGTCACACCATCCTCAAAGTAGTGATCCTCGTCCCGCACGAGCCAGCCAGGATTTCCCTTCATGTAGGGATACCGTTTGACAATGTATTGCTTGATGCGGGCTCCCTGGTGCTCCCAGTCAACGACTAGCTGCTCGAGCCCCGCCCACTTTTGGTAACGTCCACCTTTCGCGAGACGAAACCAGCGGTTGCTGCTATCAAAAGGAACTTCCCAGGCGCAACGAATGAACTGTTCGTTATCTGATGTCTGCAAACCAACGCATACGTCCGCTATGTCTGATAGTCGACGATCACTCTTGAGGAGCTCAAAGAATCGGGGTCGAAGCCAGTAGACGAACGGCGTCTCGGGGATTGCTTGGAGATCGGCCTGTTCGGGTCTGAAGACGACTCCGGAGGCGTCGCCGACGATGCCAAGGCGAAGCAAGCGATCCTTTTCGGCCGGAGCCTTCGGACCGACCAGGCGAAAGGCTGTGATGCGATGACCCGGCATAGGGTGCTGTGCCCTAAGGGTGAATAGGGCCACGTTGACAACCTCCCCGCTGATCTCCTCAAAGCCGCGCGGCCCAAGGTGAGCCAGCGTCTCGACGGTCGCCCCGTTTAGCACCTGCCCTCTCAACTTGGCGTAGGAGCGGAGAAAAAGCCAAGACTGTTGCGTAACCATGCCGATGAAGGCGCCCGGTCGGGCGAACTCGATATTCCGCAGGATGAACGCGGCATAGAGATCCCGCTTTCCATACTTGTACTCCCTATCGATAAAGTTCTTAACCGGATCATCGAGATTGGTGGTCCCGGCGTAGGGAGGGTTCGTTACTACCACGTCGTAGCGACGGCTCAGGGCCTCAACGAGCCCCAACCCCTTGGCCACGTTCTGGCCAAAGAGGCGCCGCCCAATGTCGCCACTTTGGGCCTCCTTGTCGAACTCGACGCGGACGCTATCCAAGAGCTCCAACTTGAAGCGTTCCCATGCAACATCGTCCTGGTACTCAAGCGTGTCGCCTTTGCCCCGGCGGCGCGCTAGAAGCAGGTCAACATGATGCTCAGGGTGCAGCAGGGATCCCAACTTGGATGCGTCCTTAAGGTCCGACCAGGCTGCCGTAACCAGGGCTTGGACATCGTCGTCGCCGCGGAAGCGATCAAGAAGGTCCTGAGGCGCAATGCCTGGCAAGACAATATCGGCCGATACAAGGTTCACCCTTTGCGGGCGGAAGTCTGGACCCGCGAGCTCGCAGCCCTTGAGATAGAGGCGCAACGCCGAGATCTGCACCGCCCGAAGATCAATGTCGATCCCGTGGAGGTTCTGTCCGATGATCAGGCTAGGCACGACTTTCGGGTTCTCCAGTCCTTCTTCCTCGTACATATCGGCCAGCAAGTCGAACGCCCGTGCAAGGAAGTGGCCACTCCCGCAGGCAGGGTCTAGGAGGGTCAGTTCGCGTAGTCGATGGGGTACGTTGTCTTCTATGCGAATCGGCTCACCATCAGGTGGCGCGACATAGTAGGACCATTTGTCTTTGAGGCGAGTATCGGGGTGCATCAGCAGCCACAGTGCCCCGAGTGTGTTCTGCAGAAGGAAGTCCACCATGTAGCGTTCGGTGTACAGGCAGGTCGCAGCGGCGAGCTCCTCAGGCTGCTCGATCTTGCCGCCTCGGCCAAGCTTGTCGTAAACGGCGTTCTTTTCCGCGGCGTTGTAGTACTGGTAGATCCAGCCGAGAACTTCATCGTCTCCCCAGGTTTCGGATGTAATGGCCGGGTGGTTCAGGCCGTCGACTATCCGTGCCAGCGTCGGCTGCAACGGCAGCAAGCGACCAAACTCGGAATCGGAATCAAACAGGAGGCCTACATGTTTTGAGACTGCCTGGAAGGCGCGATGCAACGTCTCACGCCATACATCACGCGGACTTGCATCCGCCGCCAGCTCGTTGCGGACGCGAAAATAGAGTGAGGAGGCTCGGAGTCGTTCATCCTGTCGAATGGCCGTTTCGACGTTTCCGTCCACCAGAAGCATTCCGCGTTCCTCTAGACACCGCAGACCGACGATCCGATTCAGGAATGTGAAGGCAGAGTCTCGGACGAAAGTCGCAAACGCATCCTCGCGGCAGATTCCTCCTTGAACCGTCCGATCGACGACTGCGCTCGCCGCCTCCCGTGCTGCCTGCTCTACAGGGGTCAGACTGCGGCCAGTGTCCTGCAGGCGGTCGGGATATACTCCGACAGCCGCAAGCTGCCGGCGGAAGTCATCCTCAAGGTCACTTCGCGACTCAAGCACGAAGCGGGCCAAGGCCTTGCGGACTTGGACGGAGATGCCCCAGGTCGAGGCAGCCAGTTCCACCTGGGTTCTCTTCATGTCCATCAGAGGATCCGAACGATCTTGCCTTGGCGAATAAGAGCTTTCAGTTCCTCTTTCGCAGCATCAAAGACCATGTCCACCTCATCCGGCGTGCTGAACTGGGTGCCCGAGAAGAATCCGACGGGGTCCCAAACAGCAGGCGGGGATCCTCCCTTCTCATCAAGCTGCTCGGCATAGAGCTTCAGGACCAACGTCTTTGCTAGGCTGACTTCGCGCTCGAGGGCGGCAAGCCGCGCGCGCATGTGAGGGATGCTCAGTTCGCGTGCGGCGCGGACGAGCTGCTCCTCGTCCCGAGCCTCAAAGGAAGTAATCTCAGCAAGAGGCCGACCGTCGGCTAGGTATTGAGCCCTGACATCCGCCCGATGTGAGGTAGTGAGTTCGTCGAACTCCCGCATAGCCGTAATGGCCGAACGTCCCTCGGCCACCTTATGTACCAGGTTCTCCCTCAAGGGACCGTAGGCTTCCCGATACATTTCCAATACCTTGGCACGGTAACTGGCTAGCGGCCCATCCCATTCCTCAAGCACGCGCCGTTGATCGTCCACGGCGTCCCATTGTTGCCGAGCTGCACTTAGGATGGCGTCTGTCGCCGGATCGTCAACCAGACCTGCCTCAAGCGCGAAGGCTAAAAGCTCCCGAGCCCGACGGTATTGGGCCAGTCCGTTGTGCTTGACGAAACTTTCAAGCCGGCTCAGGGCGAGGTGCATCTCGCGGAGTTCACCGGAATGAACGAGTAGGGTGCGGATGATTTTCGCACGGGATCCTTCACCGACAAGCTCTTCCCTAATTGTCTCGATCCTCTCGTACACCTCAGGCAGCGGCAGGTTGGTCTCTCTGGCTTTCACCACCACCTGCGTACGCTGAAGAAGGCGTCCCGCTAGCAGCAGAGTCGCCTCCTTGAGAGCATGCTCGCCATCATCCGTCGGCGGCGTTCCGAGCTCGGCGAGGAGGGCTCGCGCGTCCGAGCGCTCCTGCGACGTCAGGGGGTTCTCTTCGACCTCGAACCGCGCACCTCGGAACTGCGCAGTCCCGAAAAGCGACCGGGTCGCGGGTAGTCTCGTATCTTCGACCACCTTACCCGAGGGCTCCTTGGCGGAGACGCGGCCTTCGACCACTAGTGCAGCGACCGCGTAGCGGATGAGATCGACGGCCCAGCCGAATGGGGGCTTCCTGAAGTACTCGATAAGCTCCTTACCCGAGTTCTTGGTCGTGGCCCGGAGGTGCTTCACAATTGCTTCGAGCACCGGATGATCCGGAAGCACGTGGCCAGCCGAATCAAAAAGTCCAAGCGCTGGATCCAGCTGTCCGCGGTCGATCGGCGGAGCGCCGAGAAGTTTCTCGACGTTGCTCGGATTGAAAACGAGATCGCCCTCTGCAAAGCGGGGGTATTTGGCATCAATCCGGTCCCGGAGAGCCAACTCGACCTCAGCCTTCGTGGACCCGGTACCTGCGCGCCTACCACGCCTATCCCCCGAGTCGAGTTGGATGGTATGCCCTGAGTAATAGAGCGTCCCGCCTTGGAGTGCGCTTTCGACGTTCTGGCCGGCCTCCGCGCGCAGGTCCTCCGCTTCGGCCCGTAGGGCTTCGACTTCCTTCCAAGTACGGTCAGTCGCAAGGCGTCGCAACTCATCGTCTGATGGAAGCCGGTCGATAGCGATTGCGCGGCGGAGCCTCTCGTCGAGCTTGTCGGGCACTGGGGCGATCCAATGGACGACCGGGGCCGATAGGTCTGATGCGCTGCTCGCTCGTGCTGCGGGTGCCGCCAGACTGCCCTCAAGCAAAAGGCGCAACTGGACTGGTGCGTCTGCGCTCTTTAGCCCCGTGTCACCGTAGAACAAGGCGTAGTCGAACGCCGTGTTGCTCCTTCCATTGGTGATGCGACCGTTGAACATTCCGAGGATTCGCTCCGAATAGAGCTTGAAGATCGCCTCCCTTAGGTCAGGGAACTTCACATCCTCCTCGGCGATCCGTCTAATGATCCGCTCGACCGTAACTTGGTCCTGCGTAAGGAAGCGCCATTGACCTGTGGCGGCTTCGAGACGCACGTAGTTACGATGCTCGAGCGCGGCCAGGGTCTCGGCAAGGTCTTGTTCCTGTTTTAGAACATCGGCGTCGAGGTCCTCTAGGAGAAGCCGAGCAATATTGCTCGGTGTTCGAGGAATGCGCGGGCTCTGCTGGATAAGCCACAGCACCTTGAGAACTCGTGAAGGCTGAATCCGCACTCCTTCAACGTGCTGATCGGCGGACGCGAGGTAGCTGAGGCCCTGGCTTCCTAGGTACTGCTCGTCGGCGAACTCGTTGTCGCTGTTAGCGGAGTCAAAGATGCGGTCCCAACTGACAACGCTGCCAAGGTTGCTGTCGGCCAGAGACTTGACTGCGTCGAAGACGACCTTGATCATTGAGCGAGCCCCGGAGCTTACCTTGGGCCCACGCATGCCGCCAAAGAGGTCCGCCGCTGCTGGGATTTGATACGGCAGGAATGGATAGTCGCGCACGAAATTATCGCGGTCTGGAATCGGGTACTTACCGCCGATCTCGATACCTGGTGGGGCGGCGATACCCGCAAGCCCGGCCTCATGACGCTTCCAAAGCGCTTCCAGGGCAGGCCTCGCATTCGGTTTCTTCTCAAGGATCCGCTCCTCGATGACGGTGCTGACCTCACTGGACTCGAGGTGAACATTGATACGAAAACGAGCTTCAAGCCGCTGCTGAAGCTCACGTGCGGCGCCTGGGTCATTACCTGGAGCGTTAGCGACTACATCTGAAAGCCTTTCCTGGGAGGTCGCGATCAGCCAGATGCGACCTTGGGCAAGGACACCAAGCTCCTCAACAAACCCCCTTACTTGTTCGATACGGTTGAGGTCGCGACCCGTCCATGCCCCAACCTCATCGGCCACGAACACGAGGCGGTGGGACTGACCTACTTCACCCTGAACACTATCGAGCCATCGAACAAGTCTGGTGACGACGTCTTTTATGGACATGCTGGTGAGATAGTCAAGCTCGAACTGCAAGTTGTCACGGGCTTCCTCGGGCGTGCGGTACCTTTCGCTTAGTACTGAGGACAGGGATGCTGCAACGTCCCCCATGGAAGATGCCAGATGCTTCTCGTCCTTCCAATTTCTACCCGTCTTCTTGTTGAAGGTGCGAACGAAATCATCGTGGAGCCCGGCTCGCTGCAGCTCAAGCTCCCGCTCCGCAAAAGGAATCACCCGAGACAGACCGATCCGGTCGTAAAGGGCTCGCAAGAATGTGCGACCTACGTTGCCGACGTCGGCTGAAGCGTACTCAGTGGCGATGTCGAAAGGGACTAACGTCGCCGAGAGTCCGTACGCGCCTGCTTCCTGAATAAGCTCAGCAAGCCGATCGTGAGAAGGGCGACCGCTTCGCAAGAGCCGACCGAACAATGCGCGTGCAGTATCCGGACCGATCGGCGTGTTGGCGATCAAGTTGCCACCCACCTTGGCAAAATGTGATTTGCCCGAACCAAAAAATCCCGAGACCCAGATGCCAACACTGTTGGTTCCTGGCGCTGCCGGCCGCACCGATTCGGTAATGGGTCCCAGTACCTTGTCAAACTCGCGAGCCAAGGGCTCTGTTAGCACGTATTCGTTGAAATCTGTTTTGAGCTGGGCGTCTTCGTAAACCCGGACAACGCCCTGGGGCACGTTGCGGAGATCCCGCTCAATCGTCTCTTGGACCTTCATGCCTCTAACGTTCCGCTCCCTCCCTCTAACATTTAGATTCGCGCCACCCGATAATTAGTGTCGACCCTAAGTCGTAAGAGATTAAGTGACCGCTCATCGCCTTCTCCCGGGAAGGCGAGAACTGTAGCCGGTATGCGAAGATTCAAGCCGCCTCCGCCTAATTCGTTGGCCACAGCTGAGTAGGAGGCGAACGTCCCAAGGGATCCGCTGTTCATGAGGATCCGGCACACATTTCCTCTCTTGAGCGTGGACAGAAGAGTTCGTCTCAGATACGTCGCCGCAATCCAGGCCAGGTCGTTGAGCAAGTCCTCGCGTCGCAATCCTTCAAGCCGTTCCCTTAGCCCTTCCCGCTGCTCGACTTCGCCAAGAAAGCCTTGGCCCAGATCAACCAATTCAACTGGGTCGCCTTCGAAAGCGCATCGCTCAGCAAAGGAGGGCAGCCTTGACAGGATTAGGGCCTCCCACTCAGGGGGGTAGACGAACACCCTTAGATCGGGCTTGGCTTCATTCCGTGCCCAGGTCCGGATTTGGTTCCGGAGGGCTTCGAGGGCCTGGTCAGGCGTCCGCTTCATGCCTGAGCCTCCTGCGATTCCGGAAGCACGATCTCAGCAAGATCCGCCTGAAAGCGAAACCTAAGTGCTCCCTGGCGCGCTGTTCGGTGCATGAGATCAATCACGTCGCCCAGTCCGAGACCCATAAGACGGAACCAGCGGGACTCTAACGTCCGCCGATCGCTGAGGCCTTCGAGCCGAGATAGTCGGATGGCATACGCGGCTGAGACAGATCCTGGCTTTACCTCGGCCGTGCGCTTAATGCGCTTCCCTTCTAGGAGCCCAAAGTCTTTAGCGGAACTCAAGATGTGGCTCGTCAGGCCGTCAACTACACCGGGAGTCCAGCCAGCCCCAGTTCGCTCCGCAATACTTTCCACGGCCGCATGCAACCCGTCTTCATCGATCGGGGTACCTGGATGCCGCAGAGTTGGACTGACTCGTTCGGTAATGACCTCCCGAAAGAGCCGATCCGTTCGCGCCATCAATAGCAGGGCGAGACGACCACGCTCGGCGGGATCGTTCGTTGAGCGGAGTGCGCACGTGAACGCGCGAAACTCAGCGTACCGAGGGTCCAAAAGGTAGCGGACCTTTAAACGCTTCCAGGTCCACAGCCGCATCGAAGTAGTGCCCTTTCTGGCGGCGTTGCCATCCACAATCAGTTTGCGGTAGTCTCCGGACGCCGCCTGCATCGGCGCGACATCCAGAAGGGACTCGAGTTCTTTCCGAAGCGATCCTGCCCCCGATAAGCGCGAAAAGAACGGCTGATCATCTGGATGTATCAGTGCGGTAAATTGGCTCGGCTCAGCCATTCGGCGACCGCACCAGAGGCCGCGCAAACCCAGCGCATATAGTCTTCGCAAGCCGAGTCCGACGGCCACGGACCTGGCCACCGGTGCCAAATCTAGCGACAGCATCAACCCGGCCCCTTCCCCTCCACAACACTGGAAAGGGCGGGATCGTCGCCATTTGTAAAGCTAGCGCTTTACTCACCAGCGGGATCATCAGCTTCAGCCTGTTCGGCCCGTCGACTGCGCTTGCTGAGCCCCGCCTCGAGGATCTTCCTTGAATCCCGAGCTGCCTGATCGAAGAACCCGGCCGGCCAGTTGTCGAGACCGCCTAGCTCATTCACGGGCACCTGCCTAAACTGCGATGCGTCCTCCCGCTGCTCAACAAAGTAAATCGCGAGCGTTTTCAATAGCTCTGCCGAATCGTCTTCAGCGATCCACCGACGCAGCCGCGACACAAGATACTCGCTGTGCGTCTCGACTATCAGCTGCCTCCCGCTGCGAGCGCAGGCTAGTAGGAAATCGCCGAGCTTCTGCTGGAGGCCTGGATGGAGGTGAAGCTCAGGCTGTTCAAGGAGGATGAGAGATCCCGGTTGAGTCAGTAGGCACGTCACAATGACGGGGAGCAGTTGGCTTACACCAACTCCAACGCTGGTCAGATCGAGGGCCGGAATACCACCCCGTTGCACGGACAGTTGAATGCCGAGTCGACCGAGGTCACGTGTCTGAATGGTGTCGCCAATTTCGAGACGCGCTGCCCAGGTGTTTACGGCATCAGTAAGTAACATCGGCTGCGGAGAGCCGTCCTCACGAAAGCTCGCAACTTGGCGCGCTCGGGCTCCGTGCAGAACCGAGGCAAGATACTCACCTTTCGTGCCGATAAACCCACCCGCTCCGACAGGTGCCGTCTTATAGACCACTTGCGGATCCTGCCGCAACGGACCAAGGTAGACGACACGCGACTGAAAGAAGTCGTAAACCTCGGACATGACGTCATTCAACAACCCGGCCGTTGGGCGCTCGGGCGGTAAGAACACTTCATCCGGCAACTCGAGCCTGTAACGGATCGCGTCTCCCAGCTCGTCTACCCGATCGCGGAGAGCAAGCCGTTCGTCATGCGGCACGGGTCGCCGTGCTTGGGCTAGAAAGGCTGGGAGACTCAATGGCCTAACCTCACGAAGGCCGGCCCAATCTCGAATCTCGCCGCTCGCAATAGTCGCCCACCGCTCAACCAGATCATCACCAGGCATGACTTCAAGTAGGGAGTCATTTGATCCGCGAGACTCGAGCCCGACTCCCAGACCAATTCCGCGGGAGGCTGACCAGAATGGTCTGAACATTCGAGTCTCGACCCAGACTCTGGCGGCCGCATCACCAAGCTGCCACGTGGTGACGACGTTGTGAGGCAGCCCGGCCTTGAGCTGTATTCCACGAACCCGAAATGAGCCGATTGCCCCAACGGCCAAATCTCCGGTGAATCCCAGGGAAAACTCACCGCGGACCGGAAGAACCAAGCTGCCTAACCTAAGGCGTTCAACATCCGCGTGAATCTCGCCTTGGCCCCGGCGTGAAGATGCGAGCTGCAAGTGCTCCTGTGCTCCCTCCTCATCATCGGCACGGTGAGCATCGACCTCAACCGTGGCGATGTCAGCCGAGCCTGCCTCATTAATGGCGGGGCCATCGAAACTGACCCACCAATTCACTGTTGATGGCGGGGGGGGCCCTTGCGAAGAAGAGAGTTCTCCAGTTCCACCGCTTAGCGGACGGGACACTGAGTGCCTAAGCTCCTCGGAAAGCTCGAAAGTGCCACCGAAGCCTAAAGCATCTTTCGAATGGGCAAACCGCACTTCGTCAAACGCTCCGACCGAAACTAGTGGACCGTTCAACGGGAATGTGGAGCCTTGGCTCCGGCTCTGGGCCGCTTGCACTACCAGCAGGATCGACTGAAGTAGGCTCGTCTTGCCGGACGAGTTCGCACCGACCAGTATTGTTAGTGGAGCAAAAGCTAGGTCTGCCTCCCGAATGGATTTGAAATTTTGAACTTTCCAGGCACTTAACGGGATTGGCCTTTGGGTCAATGCCCGGCGGAGCTCTTGACTCATGCGGCCACGTCAAGCAGCTCGGGCTTCACTTGAACGGTCCCGATCCCTTCGACGTCCAAGCCAATGACGCCCCCTTGCGTTCCTTCGGGCCAGTTCTTCCGACTCGTCGCGACGCGAAAAGCACGCCCTCCCCGGCTCGCATGAGCGGCTAGATGTTGGGCAAGCGAGTTGGCGCCCGGACTCGGCCAACCCAACCTCCAATTGAGTTGATCTTCCCGAAATACACCTTTCGGCTCGTCAGACTTGAGGCATCCCTGCCATAGACTCTCCAAAGCACGGACCTCATCAGGCATAAGGCTTGCAGCCCAGTTACGCAGCCGACTCATGTTATGGGAGCCTTCGGTAGGTATGTCCAGGTTCAGCCCCTCGTCTTCGGCTACCGAGACCACCCGCAACATCGTTGCCAATGGAGGCTCAACGGCATCGGGTCTTATGAAGGCGGGATCGAGCACCAGGTCAGCCGCCGTCTCTTTCACATCAGCCTTGATGAGGTGGTCCATGCATGCATAAGCAAGCGCATGCATCTCTCCAATCTCCTGCTCCTTCAAACGCCAGCGGGCGTCGTGCTTTCCCATTATTGGCGTACCGCGTCGGTTAACGACGTTAGGACCCCACGTTCCATAGACAGCTGCCCTTAGCTCGTCGAGCAGCGGGGCTGCGAGTTGACCAATACGGGGACCGAGCTGAATCATGAAAAGGGGCCCGACGACATCAGTCTCGACCAAGGTTGGGAATGACAGGTTAGTATCCTCGGCGTCGAGGCGCACGTCCTTATCTCCTGCCGCCTCGAGTGCGTTGTTGATTAGGCAAGCATTTACCCAAGGATCACCATCCGTGTATGCCTCTAGGATCACGATGAGCCGCGCCGAGACCTTCTCTTCATCCATCGGGCGGGCCACGCGAATCTCACCCCGAATAGCCTTCAGCGGGGACTCACCTTCCTCCGCGAAGCCAACTGGCAGCACAAAAGTCCGCCCTAACGCGGCTTGCAGCCAGGAAGGAGCGTGCTCGCCGCTCATAGACGACCTCCCCCCGAGAAGGTCGCCAGGTGAGCTGCCAATCGGTCTACGACCGCCGCCTGAACATGTTCTGGAAGGTCTTCCAACGCACCGCGCATCCTCTCGTACGCCTCCTTCTTCCTGGCGATGACCGTCGGCCGACTAACGCCAAGCTCGTCGGCGATCGCCTGGTCAGGCAGATTCTCGAGCTTCCGTCGAAGCACCAAGAGGTGCTCCGGAGTGCACTGTTCGACGATCTCCCTAGCCGCCGCCTCAACCATTGTCGTCTCCTCTGGATTCAAACCTGCCGAGGGCTCCACCTGAGCCCCCTCGAAGTCGTAAAGGAAGCCTACGACCCAATCTGTCAAGACAAGCTCCAAGATTCTCGCCAGATCGTGGAGGGAAAAGCCTGCTGGCAAGGAGATCCCGACGGCCTGGAGTAGCGTCTCTAGATTCTCGCGGGTATACACAGTAGGCGCCCGCTCTCTTTCGGCGAAGCGAATCCGGGGAACTAGCGCAACCGATCTAGCGGCTGCTGCTACTTCTTCTTCCGTCGGTTCCCGACCTTCAATCGCAGCCCCGGCAAGCGAATAACGTGCTGCCTGGCCTTTGCCGGAGCTCTGGAAGGCACCCGTTTGAAGTAGCTCCTTTGATCGGTCGAGGAGGTTATCAACGACGCTGCGCTGCCGTTGCCTCGCGAGGTACCGCTTTACCTGGAACCGGAGCAGGTTTTGAAAGTCTTCAAGCTGGACCGATCTCGCCATCAGGTAGTCCAGCTGCCCCTCCTGCAGAAGCAGATCTAAGACGACGGCCTGAACGAGATCTTCCTCAGCATCGTCCCAGCTAGCGGCCCGCCCATAGATCTGCGGATCGTACCGACGACATACTTGGTGAACCGAGTTGCGAACCTCCGACAGGATCTTGGGCCCAATCCGGACCGAGCGATACTCCTCGCGGATCTCACTTAGGCTCAACGGGCAGTTCCCTTTTTGAGCTTCTCGGCAATCTCTTCATAGGGTTCTTGGCACGAGTAGTTGTCGGCGCAGATTGCCTCCGGACCAAGACTCCATAGCATTGGAAGAATCCAGCCCTCTCTTTCAATCTTGCATGTGCTCACATGGGCCGCAGGATGAGCAGCATGCAGAATCCCCGTCTTGTTGCTTGTGCTTCGAGGGCGCACGGTAGCAACTGGACCACCGTCGTACTCAGCCACGAGAACGAAGGGATGAGACCCAGATTCTGCACTCCAGTGGATCAACTTAGCCGCGTCGACCGACTGATCGTTGCTCACCCAGAACCAACTGCCGAAGGAATAGCCGAACAGCCGAAACGCTAGATCTTTGGGGATGCCCATCTGCCATCCCGTCCGACTCGATGTCCTAGAGCATCAAGGGCGCAGGGGCGCGAGGGGACGATGCCTCCATCTGCATAGGGAGTTTTGATATGTGGAGCCGCCACTCCAGCCATTGTCAAGCCGTACCGCTTCGACCCAAAGCCCCCTCCGCAAGATACCCGTCAAAAAAATTCAGTCTATCAGCCTCGTTACCGAAGGACCACTTCAGGGGACAGAGGGTGGTAAACACAGGGCAAGACCCGCGCGCCCGCGGTGAGGCCAGCGCGACATCACCACATTCAAGACTTGGCAACTGTTATCCGAGATGGCGTCATAGTTAAATGAGATTCGAAATGACGGGAGATGAGATTCTGGAGGGGGCCAAGAGTCATGTCTTGGCCGCCATGGCCAAGATGCCCGAATGCCAATGGGCCGAAGGAACTGGGGCCGGGTCGCGAACGATAGAGGAGGTCGCAGAGCTGGACCTGGGCTTAAAGGCCCAGAACGGCTGGTTTACTTGGTCCCTCCTGATGTCCCTCCTACAGGACGGTCGCATCGAGACCACGCCCAGCCGGGGTCGGAGAAAGTTCCGACTCAAGTCGGGATCCGAGTCATAAAGAACACGTGGTCATCGAAGGATGCGGCCGCAGCCTGCAAGAGCTGTACCTGGGCGGACGCATTCGGGAGGCATCGGGACGGAATACAGGCGATATCTTCGTGGCGGTCCGAGGGAACGCCTGGCCTCAGGATGGTCCGAGTTTCGGCGCCGAGGGGGACCGGGATATTTCCACTAAGCGGCACAAAGCGCTTGCCAACCTCATCTGGTCGGGCGTTCTGCAGCGTGCCTTAAGCAGCTCGGGGCTACAGACGAGAATCACGAGACCCTGGGCTCGCGAGGCAGCCACGTTGAGCCGGTTCAGGCTGAAGAGAAAGTCCATGCCGCGGGGTGCGTCGTCGACCGAGGACGTGGCCATAGAGTAGATGACAACCGGCGCCTCCTGGCCCTGGAACTTGTCGACCGTGCCGACTCGCGCGTTCTCGGGCAGCGTCTCGATCAGACGGCGGACCTGGGCGTTGTAGGGTGCGACCACGAGGATGTCATCAACGGCGATTGGTCGCGTTTTCCCCTCACGATCGGTCCACGGCAGGCCAATCAGAGCCCGGAATGTATTGCTGACCCGGTCGGCCTCTTCTGGCGAGAGCGTTCGGTTGCCGGCGTGTTCAACGGGGATGTAACGGAGACCCACTCCGCCACTGCCATTGCTGGTCGCGAGATCCTGGCGCTTCGTTGACCGGTCGGGTTCGAGCTTGCCGTCGTAAAACGCCTCCGATATGAAGGCGCAAACCGCCGGATGCAGCCGGTAGGACGTTTCGAGGAAGAGGCCAAAGGCAAGGGGCATCGTGGGCTCATCCTGGATGACGTGATCCAGTACAGAAAGGTTGACGCCCGGCGGGTGAATCCCATGGCTGGGCTGGCTGAGCTGGTTCGGGTCTCCCAGAAAGATGAAGTTGCGCGTCACGCCGGCCATCGCGAGGACATTCGCCAGCGCCATCTGGCCAGCTTCGTCTACGACCAGATAATCGAGCTTCGCGGGAAAGGTCGGCCGGGCGAACAGCCAGGAGGTTCCCGCCACAAGGTCGACCTCGCCGTCGCTGAGCGCCATCTCGACGGTCGAGGCGCTCGCGGTGCACTGGACTTCGGGCGAGTCGCACCGGTCGCGCTCGTCGGCTTTCTGCATCGCTCGGACGACCTGGCCGCGGAGCCTCGCCTCCCCCATCAGCTTGTCGAGCAGGTTGCCAATGACCTTGTGACTGTTGGCGGTGATCCCGATCCGATAGCCGCCCTTGATCAACTCGAGGATGATCTCGGCGCCGATTGTCGTCTTGCCCGATCCCGGTGGGCCCTGAATCGCGAGGTACGTGCCATCGAGGTGAGGCGCAAGCAACACGGCGACGTCTCTCGCACGTTCGCCCGCCTGAACCAGCGGCGCTCCCTCGATCACGCCCTGGATGCGCGGCGGCTCCAGGCAAAGGAGATCGCGCGCAGCCCGAAACTGGCCAGCACCACTAAAACCGTGATCAACAACATGCTGGCCAAGCCGGAGAAGCGCGTCGCGCTGATCGTTGGTCGGGATCGGGCTTGCCGGGATCAGCGACGTCGGGTGCGGAACCTCGGAGTGGCTACTGCGGCTGAGGTCGATCCAACCGGCAATGCCGTCGAGGTCGATGACTGTCCCCGCCTGTTCCATGCGCCGCGGATCGTGCGGCTTGTCGCCAACCGCGATCTTGTACTCCTGCGTCGGATCGAAGTAGTAGCGGAAGATGTTCGACTGTTTCTCCTGGCGAACCTCGCCCCTGAACTCGAGGCCACCGATCGATTCAGAGTCGGCCATTAGTTGCTCGTCCGTCAGTTTGCCGCGTTCGAAATAGGTCCACCACTCTGACTTCGATTCCCGTCGGTGCCAGTTGAGGCTGTGTCCCAAGAGGTACCGGGCCTGCTGCTCTAGTGTTCGCTTCTCTTCGTCCTCTGGCACGCCGGCCAGCAGCTGGTCGAGTACGGCAGCGGTGCGCTGATCGATATCGCGTAGGTTCTCGCTCGGCTCGGCCTTGTCGGGTCCAGGCCGGGGGATCACGCCATACTTCGCAATCCCTTCCAAGCGCCGGGCTTCCAGCCAGTCACGCAGCTGCGCCGTCGAGAGGCAATCGTCGGCGTTGTAGGCCAGGATCTCGTCGAGCTTTCGCTGGTCGTGGGAGTCGAGCCAATCCTCGTAGGCGACAATGCTGGCCGCGGCGTCAACGATCTCGGTAGTGCGCTTGCTGCGGTAAAGCGACTCCAGCTCCTTGAGGGAATAGGACTCGGTGCCGACCTGGACGGACTGCCGGACCACGCGGTAGAGGTCGACCAGGACGCGCCCGCGCAGCAATCGGTCGACCTCCGCCTCGCGCGTCGCGTAGGTGCTCGCCAGCCACTTGAGGGCGTTGGGCTCGTACGTGGCGTAGTGATAGACGTGGAGGTCGGGATGGCGATTGACCCGGTCAGTGAGGAAGTCCATGACCTGCTCGAAGGCGCGCTTTTCCGCCTGAGTGTCATGCGCCCAAAAGGCATGATGGTTTGGCCTCCCCTCCACCATCTCAGTGATCCCGAAGAGGTACTCGAGGCCATCATCGCCGACGAACGGATCGCCCTCCATGTCGAAAAAGAGGTCGGCGGCCGTCGGCTCCGGAAGCGCCTGAAACCCGAGGTGCTCGCCGAGCGGCGCCAGCACCTCGAAGGTCAGCTCGCTGGCGTCCGTCCGTTCGACCTGGAGCCTGGCCTGCTGGCGAAGGCGGGCAAGTGCATCCTTATTAATGCCCTGAACCGGCTCTGCTGGGCTCGCGGCCAAGGCGGCCATCGTCGAGATGCCGGCCAGCTGGAGACGTCGGGTCTGGTCGCGGCGCATCCCGGCCACGAGGCATAGGTGATCGTCCTGACGCCGGCGCAACTCGCAGACGTCAATCCATCGGCAGATGCGGCAGTGGTCGACGGGATCGGGGTAGGTGGTAACGCCCCCACCCTGCCCTCCCCCAGAGGGGGAGGGAAAAACGACCTTTTCGAAGCGGCGCTTGACGCTTCGGTAGTACGCGCCGTACTCCTTGAAGCGGAGCTCTTCCTCGGTGTTGTTGCCGAGGATCAGGGTGAGGTGGTCCGGGTCGACGCCCTGAATGGCGGCCAGCTGCTCGGAATAGACACAGCACTGGAGGACTGCCGCAGCCTTCGCCTTCCGCGCCAACTTGGCATCGGCGACTTCGTAGCTGTAGTCGCCAAGCTTGCTCGGCTTGTCGAGCCTTACTAGGAAGTCGGGGTGACAACGCCAGCGGCCGTCGAAGAAGGTGCCCTGATAGATGATGTCGGTACCAGCCTTCATGACGGCGATGGTCTCGGCGTTGGCCTTCTCCAGATCGGCGATAGTGCCGTCGGGAAACGGGAACTCGACGATCCTCAGGCCCCTCGCCTTGAAGCCGCCCAGATACCGGCCCTCGTGCTCCAGCCCCCGGCGGCTGAGCATGTCCAACATCGGATCGTCACGCTCGGGCCGGGCGATCTCGCCCCGTGCGGCGCTGAGCTCCTGCTGCGTCAGGTGCTCGCATTCAAGAAAGCCCGTCAAATCGGACGGGCTGACGATCAGCCGGCCTTCGAGAAACTGCATCTCGCCCTTCTACTCCAAGGGTCACTTTACGGCGGGCTTGCGACAGCTGTATGTCGCAGTGCTCCGGTCTTCGATAGTTTGAGGTCGCGGCCACGGTCAGACGCTGGGTCGGTCCGAAATAGGCTCCTTAAGCAAGCCAACTGCGGGTGCCAAAACCGACAGTCCAGCTGGCCCCGCTAACCGGATAAAGCATCCTCGTCGAAATAATCAAGATCAGGCTTTTGAACGTCGTAAGTCTTGGCCGTAGTGACCCCCACGCCGTGCTCCATCATTAGCCGGACCAGAGTTGTCCCATCAATGAGCACGATCCTCTTCTCGATCTGGCTCGCGTACGTTCGGGCATCGGCGGAAAACCCCGAGGTCGTAATCAGTACCCCTTTTCGGGCTTTGAATCCATCTAGGCTCCCAGCGAAAGCCTGAACGACTGGCCGACCGACCTGTCCCTCCCAGCGCTTTGCCTGAATGTACACAACGTCAAGACCGAGCTTGTCCTCCTTAATGATTCCGTCGATTCCACCATCGCCCGTCATGCCTACGCTTTGGCCCGCATCGACGACTGATCCGCCGTAACCCATTTTGACCAGCAGGTCAACGACAAGGCGCTCGAAGAAGCTGGGGGAGCAAGCCATGATCCTTCCGAGGAGATCCTGGCCGAGCGCGTTGCGAATCGTAAGCCAAATTGCTTCGAGATCCTCCTCGGGTGTTTTATCCGAACCTTGGACGGCAGGCGGTATTTGTGCGGAGCTTGAGCCGGTATTAGTCGTCGGTTGGCTTCCGAACGGTTGGAAGCTGGGAAGCTGCATTAGGTATCCGACAGTGATGCGATCGGGTGGATTGGCCAGGATCTCTCGACCAATTTCCGTAATGCGGACAACGCCGCGCTGGGGGCTCTCGATCAAGGCCGCGTGGCGCAGGTAGCTGCTTACCCAAAAGACGCGGTTCTCAAAGACACGTTGCGTGCCGCTTGGTAGAAGCTGCTTGAGTTCCGCGTCTGAGAGGTGGAAGTGCGATGCAAGCTTTGGCATTAGTTCCCGAGTGCGCTGCTGCTGCCCATCTGCCAGGGCCTTCAAGAACGGAAGCATTATGGACTGAAAATCGGGTACCGACACGTTACCTCCGAATCGTAGCCGGAATCGAGGAAGCGCGCTCCCGGTTAGGGCAGGTGTCGCAAAGTATTTAATCCAGCCGGCGACCGACGGCGATCATTCGGTCTTACGAAGCGGATCGAGACCCCGGAGATGGACGCGTCGATGAGCCTCCCGCATCCTTTGGTCGAGGCTGGCCGGGACCGAAAGCGCGTTCAAGATCAGAAACTCGTAATGAATCGCTAGATCCTCGATATCGTCCCTCTCAGTCGCGCCGGTCGCTGGGCTCCTCACGGTAGGGATTGTCGAGGTCAGTTGCGACAGCTGTCTGTCGCCGGCCAGCCGCCTACCCTGTCGTAGTCGGGGGTTGGGCTGTACGCTTCGGGAAACTGACTCCAGGAGGTCTGAAATGGGGAATCAAGGACGTTCGCTGGGCGGAGCCTCAAAGATCTCGTTTGTCCAGCAGGGCATCGTTACCCAGAACGAGTTTGCCAAGCTGCTCATGATGGGCAGTGGGGGCCGGATCGAGCTGGCTGCCCCGCTCACCGATGACGAGCCGGGACTTCGAGGTTCACGTACATGGTCGCTACGGGACTGCCCTGGCTCTGCAGGTCAAGAGCGCGATGGGGCTGGCGCGATTGAGCGTCAACGCCCTCTATCTGCGGGTCCACTTCGGGGTCCGGGCCAGCCGCCTGGTGAACGATCCCGTGTTCTGGTATTTCCTGGCTTATTTCAGTCCGGCCACCATACGGTTCGAGGATCCAACCTTTCTCGTGCCCTCGGCGTTTCTCCACGAACACGCGACCCCGAGGAAGAAGGGCGACGAGTGGCTGTTCACCTTTCAGGCCAGCATGGAGCCAGGCTCGCATGATCAGTGGGAGCCGTACCGTGTCAGCCAGCTGGCATTGGGCAAGAAAGTGACACATGTCATCGACGACCTGCGTAAGCTGCGCGCCTCGCTCGACGCCTCTCAGCTTCTCGTCATGCCGGAGCTCATCTGGGCCCGGACGGCGTAACCATGCGGATCAGCTCGGTGCAGCAAGGCTTGATCACCGAAAACGAGTTCGCGAAGTTCCTCATGGTTGGCAGCGGCGGCAAGATCGAGCTCGCCAGGCCGATGTCGGATGACGAGGCACGCGACTTCGAAATCCACATCCGGGGCAAGTATGGGATGGGCTTCGCCTGCCAGGTTAAGAGTGCGATGAGTCTGCACAAGATGTCGAAGAACGCGCGCTACATCAACATCTTCTTCGACATCCCCGTTGAGCGTCTGGTCAACAGCCCCTTTTACTGGTTCTTCGTGGCCTATCTCGACCCCAAGTCGATGGGACTGGCCGACCCCACCTTCCTGATCCCTTCGGAGGACTTTCACCGGTTGGCGGCCCCCATCCAGGGCGGCGGCAAGTGGAGGTTCTCGATGGCGGCAAGTATGGAGGCGAAGAGTCGCGACCGTTGGAATCCCTACCGTGTCGGGACGCTCGAGCTTGGGGCACGGGTGCTGGAGATCAGTCGGGATTTGAGCAAATTGCATCCCGGAGCCAAGCTGCCGCCGGGACTCCTGGCGATCCCTGATGTGCTAGTGGTACGCACATGACCGAGCGTACATGGCTGATCTTGCAGCGGGACATGTCCGTATGGCTGCGCGATGTCGAGGCGGCGACCTTCGCGACGATGGTACTGGACCTCATGGACAACGGCACTCGTGCCGTCGAGGCGGGCTCGACAGTCGAGGCGTCGCTCAAAGAGGCCCTGTCGCACGCGGCCAAGGAGCCGGCACGACGGATGCCACGCGCCGTCCCTGACCGAATCCAGGTTCCGAACGGGCTGGTACCGGCCCTGAAGTCCGTATTGGAATCGCTTCAAGACGCCGGGTTCCGTCCGGACACCGTGATCGAGGAAGTCACTCCCGAGGAGGGAGCCGAGTGGGTGTTCGACGACTTCATCACGCAGATTGTCGGCCGGCAGCCCGCCGAAGCCCGCCTCTTTCCTGAAGACGCGACGCTGCTGTACGAGCAGGCGCAGCGGTTCATGGAGGCGGCACCCTGGCAGCAATGGTCCTCGGATGACGCGCTGCTCGTCGACGTCAAGATCGGCAGCCAGCGGATGGAGGGGATCGCCACCGTGATGGGCCACGGCTCCACGCAGCCGGGGCTCTTACTAACCCCGGGGCATGAGCGCGTCGGCACGTTGATGGAATCGGGCCCCGGCCCTCCGCCCGGCACGCTGCTCACGCAGCTGGAAGGGAGTGAGGGCCACCCTGACCTTTTCTTGCGGGCAAGGCGCTACGGCTGGCCGGCGGAGTCGGCTCTGACACCGAGCTTCATCAGCGTGCGCGAGGGCGGCTTTCGGGAATTGGACCGTCGCGAGTCCTGGCCGATGGCGCTCGCGCTCGCGGGTGTCGTCCAGCATTTCGAGGGAGGCGGGCGCTCGGACACCTGGGGCAATCTTGACCTGCCGACCGGACGACGCGGCCGGTATCACGTTCGAAAAGCTCCCGAGGTGGAGTCGCCTCCGAGGCGAGGCGACCTGATCGGCATCAAGATTACGCAGGATCTGCTGTCAGAAGGCTCTGAGATCCAGATCGGGGTGATGCCCTCGGACATGCTCTCCTCCTTGAGACGCGAGGCTGATGTTGTTGTTCGCAGTGACGCAGCATTCCCCGCGGGGATCAGGAGCGTCCCGCTGGTCACGATCACGCCTTCGAATCGCGCCTTCACCGGCGTGGTCGATCGGCTAAAGCGGGCACGACCCCTCGGCGTCACCGTGATCAAGAGACCGGAAGGCCCGATGTTGACGGTCATGGGCCAACGAGCTGGATACGTGATCGCCAATCATCCGGCGATGTCGCGGGTTTGGGAGCGGAATCTCAAGGAGTCGGACGGAGCTCACGTGCTGATGGTGAGCGACGGCGTGACGAACATCGAGGAGCCCGACCCCGACCGGCCAGGCCTCGAGCGACCCGGACACGTCTACGGACTCTTCGAGTGCGTGCTCCGGGGCGGGATGCAGTAGGCGGCCGATGATCCCGCGGAACAGCTTCCAGGGAATGGTGCACCCGCAGTGGCGGGACGAGCGCCTCCGGTGACGTTGAGCGTTTCCCTTGTCAAACGGCTGAGCCGGCCTTATGATCCGCGCGCTGAGTCAATCGCCCGGCTGGGGGAGGGTCACATGAACCGTCGATTTGGATCTAGCGTCGTCGCCGCCCTGATCGCCTGCGTCGTGGGCACGACATCGCTCTCCGTCGTCAATGCGTCGGCAGCCAACGCTCGTGGTGGTCCTCATTTCACGCGAGTGGCCGCGGTCGCGGCAGGCACGGTAAAGGTCAGGGACCTCCGAGCGCCAACGACGAGCTCGCATCCCAGTGGCCTCCATCCCTTCCGGCCCACCTCGACGCTGCTGCACCCGCAGCGCTCGGCCTCGGTGCCCGTTGTCACGGCCCCCGCGACGGCAAGCGCCGCCACTGTTACGACCGCGGCGACCGAACAGGTCCTCACTGGATTCACCGGCGTCACCGTGAGCCAGCAGGTCAGCGCGCTGGGTAACGATCAGGCGGTCACGCCCCCGGACCCGCAGATCGCCGCCGGGCCCCAGTTCCTGCTGGAGATGGTCAACAGCAGCGGATCCGTATGGAGCAAGACGGGAGGCCTCGTGAAGATCTTTGACCTCAACACGTTCTTCATGGTTCCAAGCGGCTATACGTTCTCGGATCCTCGCGTCCTCTACGACGCGATCAGCGGACGCTGGTTTGCCTCCGGCGTCGCATTCGTTACCCCTTCGTACGGGAGTCTGCTGGTTTTTGCCATCTCCGCCACGGACGATCCGGGTGGCGCATGGAAGATCTACTCGGCGGACAACAATGCCAACGTGACGCATGATCAGCCAAAGATCGGGGTCAGCACTGACAAGTTCGCAATCTCGTTCAACGACTTCCTGAACGCGGCGTCCTTTCAGGGGTCGTCCACCTGGGTCTTCGGGAAGGCCGCCATGCTCCAGGCACTGGCCAGCATTCCGGGCGAGGCGATCGGCCCAGACCCGTCGCGGGTCAGCATCGTGCCGGCGATCGAGCTTTCCGCCACGAGCACCGAGTACATGACGTACAACAACAGCGACTGCTCGTACTCCGGGTGCAACACCGGGTCTCCGTCGGTAGGCCTCGTCTCGCTCACTGGCGACGCGTCAAACGGGACCCTCGTCTGGAGCGAGGCCGACCCCGGAATCGCGGGAACCTCGCAGCCGCCGGCGGCCGATCAACCAGGACTGCCCGGTTCGATTCAGACCAATGACGACCGGTTCCTGACCACCGTCTTCGAGAACGGCCTCTTGTGGACGGTCGGCAACGATGCTTGCGTGCCTTCGGGGGATACGGCGGTCCGCCCATGTCCGCGCCTGATTCAGCTATCGACGGCCGGACCGACGGTCAACCAGAACTTCGACCTCGGCTCCACGGGGCGCGACCTCTATTACCCGGCGGTTCACATGGACAGCGCCGGCGACATGTTCATCGTCTACAACATCTCGTCGACCGCAGACGAGGTGGGCGTCCGCATCACCGGGCAGCCCGCCGGCTCGGCGCCACAGGTGGTCGTGACCCCGCAGACGATCCAGCCAGGTCAGGGACTGTACACCTGCTTCAACAGGTGGGGTGACTACAACGGCGCGGCCCTCGACCCTGCAAACCCGAATAATGTCTGGGTCGTGGGCGAGTACGCGGGAGCCAGCACCAGCAACTGCGAGTGGGCAACGTTCGTCGCGCAGCTGACCCTGGCGGCTGCCACGGCCGGCGACTACAGCCTTTCCGTTGGGCCCGCGAGCCAGACGGTTGCGGCCGGAAACAGCACCAGCTACACCGTGACCATCACACCGAGCGGCGGTTTTACCGGGCAGGTCAACCTGACGATCGGCGGCCTTCCTGGCGGAGCGACGGGGACGTTCAATCCCAACCCGGCGACCAGTTCATCGACGCTCGCGGTCAGCACCAGTACCACAACGCCCACCGGCACCTACTCCCTCACCGTGACGGGGACGAACGGGAGTCTGTCCCACACTGCGTCGGCCACCCTGGTGGTCACTGCGGCTCCGGACTATTCGCTGACCGCCTCACCAACCAGCCTGACGATCGCGCGCGGAGGTTCGGGGAGCTATACGATCACGATCACCCCGCTCAATGGCTTCAGTGGAGCGGTCAGCCTTAGCGCCAGTGGACTTCCGAACCGATCCAGCGCCGCTTTCAACCCTAACCCGACAACGACAACTTCGACGCTTACCGTGAGCACCAACCGCAGCACGCCCCGTGGAACCTACACCCTAACCATCACGGGAACAAGCGCCGGAACGAATCACAGCATCACCGTGACACTCGTGGTGACGTAAAGAGCCGCTAAGGTCTTCACACGAAAGGCCGGGCGGGAGCCGGCCCCCACCCTACCCTCCCCCGCAAGCGGGGGAGGGGAAAGCCGGCGGGGCGCGAGCCCGGCCCCCACCCTACCCTCCCCCGCAAGCGGGGGAGGGGAAAGCGGGCCGGGCGGGAGCCGGCCCCCACCCAACCCTCCCCCGCAAGCGGGGGAGGGGAAAGCGGGCAGGGCGGAAGCCGGCCCCCACCCTACCCTCCCCCGCAAGCGGGGGAGGGGAAAGCGGGCCGGGCGGGAGCCGACCCCCACCCTACCCTCCCCCGCAAGCGGGGGAGGGGAAAGCGGGCAGGGCGAAGCGCCAGGAGCAGTGTCGACTCGTCGACCTCGGCCAGGGCGCCGGCGCTGGGTGTCATGGTTCGTAGAGTAATCGCGCCCACTCATCGCCGGAGAAGTCGAGGTGCAGACCGCGGAACGGTCCGAGGCCGGCTAGCGTGACGGGGATCGTGCGCGGCATGCGAGGCATGATTCGCTGGTCGAGAAAGACTCGCCGACCCGCGACTTCGCCGATATCGACCAGCGAGGACTGCTCATCGCCTCGGCGGCTCCGACGGAGCCGCAGGTCACGAATGTGACCTCCGCCTCAACAGCGCGTGTCGCTGTACGCGATGACGAGCATATCCCGGTTGGGGTGCTCCTCGAGCCAGCGACGTGCCTGGTCATCGAACACGATGGCGAACTCGTCCACCCCGAGATTATGGCGCTTGCGATCTCAGAGCCACTGGACCTCGACCCCCGTCGCGGCGGCATCGTCGACCACCGTGGCCGACTTGAAGCCGGTGCCCGAGGGGGCGCTCACGAGGCTGCGATACAGAATGATCCAGCCAGCCCCTGGCTTGAGGCCACTCGCCTTCGTCATCGTGTAGGTGCCGTTGTCCGGCTGACCGCTGGATGTAGAGAAGGCTCCGCCAAAAAGTCCCTGGCTCTGGTTGATCTCACCGGACACACCCGAGCCCGTCCCGGGCATATACGTCACCGTCAGCGTCCCCGTCCGCGCGACGCTGTCGCCCGCCTTTGGCGAGAGAATCGTCGGCCCGGCCAGAGCCGGAGCCCGGATCACCGCCCTCGTGCCCGCGTGCGTGTAGACGCATTCGTAGACGCCGCCGACCTTGACGCGGGGCACGTCGCCTTCGAAGTGGTAGCCAACGATGTCATCAGACTTGGCCTGGATCGTGACGCCGTTGCATGCGAGGCTGTCACCGGCGCTCAGATGCATGGCGATGTGATTGGTGAGCAAGCTGATGTAAATCGGCATGGTCGTCACCCAGGGTTCGATCGGCCCGATGGTCAGCCTCGCGTCGAGCTCCGAGTGCATCGTGACCGCGGGCGTCGTGATTGAGCTCGGTGCGGCGGTGACCGGTCCGCAGGCCGCCAGAAGGATGACCGGCAACAGCCAGGCGCCTGGCATCGTCCGGCGGCGGCCCCGCAAGGGCACCATGGTCAGGTAACGGAGCGAGCCCTCAATACCGCCACCCGCACGCCGCCGGATCGATGCTAAATAGATCTCACGCGCGTAGGCGCAGGTCGTCCGCCGCCGGCCGGTGGGCGGGGTGGTAGTGGCGACCGGCATAAAGAACCGATCCGGCTGCTGGACCGAAGTACCCGCCACACCGGGCGCACCGTTTGGCCTCCCGAAGAGGCGCCGCGCCTGGATGGAACTGGGCCCACCATTGGCGAGCCGCAGCGAGACTGGCAAATGTGGCAATCGATCCCGTCGAGGGATCGCGGACGAGGTCGAGACCGGTCCCGAGGTAAATGCGCCACCGGCCCGCCTTGAGTTGTCGTGCTTCCGCCATCTACTAACTCAAACGAACGTCGGCAGCGATGTTGACAACCAATCGCGAGACCCCTATCGTGCGCGTAGGCGCCCCACGGAAATGTCCCCTTTTAGCCGGTAACCAGCTCCCGCCGTTGATTTCCAACCTCACCGATACCCGGCGTCGATGGCTCTCGGAGCTCTACGAGGCAAATTCCACGGCCGTCTTCAACTTCTGCCGGCGGCTGCTGAACAGCCGGGAAGACGCCGCCGACGCCACTCACGAGGTGTTCCTGCGGGCGGCCGCTTCACTAACCGAGGCTCCGAACAGCCCACAGGCCCGCGCCTGGCTGATGACGGTCGCTCGGAACCACAGCATCGACCTACTACGACGGCGCGAGCGATTCGGATCAGCCTTGACGACGCTCGCCGCCACGGCGGACGACGGCGTCGAATCGGTGCAGGCTGTCGAGGATCGCCAGCTCCTCCTGGCGGTGCTTCGAGAGCTGGGCGTTCGGGACCGGGAGGCGCTCTGGCAGTCCGCAGTCGAGCGCCGTCCCCTGGCCGAAATCGCACGATCATATGGCGTGAGCTATACGGCTGCCGCCAAGCTCCTGTCTCGCGCCCGCCGGCGGGCCGCAGTCCTGGCCACTCGGCTGGCCATCATCCTCGGCCTTGCGCAACTCGGCCGGGCAGCACGGCGAACGAACCTGGCCCATGGGAGCCAGCTGGTGGCCGCCTTCGTTGTCATGCCGCTGGCGATCACGGCCTTGATGGGATCGAGCTCCGCCAATGCACGGATTGGTGGAGCTGCGGCGTCGGCGCAGCCTCCCAGGGTCCTAAGCCTGCGGCCCTCGGTCGGGGACTCTTCGACGCGTGCTGGTGGCCAGCTTCCCGGAACGGGCACCTCACCGCTGCTCGCCGGGATCGGCGCCGTGGCGCAGGCGCTCGCAGCCCAGGTTGCGGGAGTCACGCCGGCGTCCACGCCGGTGAGCCCCACCGCAGTCCCGCCTGTTCCTCCCGGAATCGACATCGACCACGGCAAAGGGCGTGACCGGGACGATACGATCCGCCATCACCCGGGCCTTGCGAAGGCGCTCGGTCACGCCCGGTGAAACACCCACGCTAGCAGCGAACGCCACGAGGTAAGGGCTCGAAGCCGAAGCCGAGCGTTCAGTTCGGGTCGTTGCGTTAGTGGCGGTGGAGGATGCGGCGGGTTACGGCCACTAGCACACCCAGCAGGCCCAGGCTCAGTCCGACGACGAGCCCGAGCGGTGGCTCCCCAGTACCAGGGAGCTCAGGGGGCGAGTCAGTTGGCGTTGGGGCGACTGAGGGCGCAGGAGTCGGCGTTGGCGTCAGCGACGGAGTCGGTGTCGGGGTGGGCGTCAGCGTTGGTGTCGGTGTAGGTCTCGGGGTTGGCGTCGTCGTCGGCGTCGTCGTCGGCGTCGGCGTAGGGGTCGGGGTAGGCGTCGGAGTCGCGGTTGGCGTCGGCGTGGGGGTTGGGGTTGGGGTCGGGGTTGCGGTCGGAGTCGGTGTGGGCGTGGTTCCGAAAAGCTTGACCGACGCACTTGCGGTCTGTGTCATGTGTCCGTTGGAGAAGGTCACCCAGATGTCGTTCTTCGCGCTTACCCCGCTCGGCGGGGTGCCCGTGTACGAGATCGAATATTCGCAGCTCACCGTTCCTCCGGCCGCGCTGGCCGTGACCGGGATCGGTCCGCCGGTGGTGCTGGGCGGCGTCGATGGGTAGCTGCCTCCGGACCCGACGGCGTACGTGGTGTTTGTCATGCTGCCGCCCGAGCACATTGAAAAGCTGATCGAGTAGCTCCCCTGGTAAAAGGTGTGGTCGGGCAGCGACTCGAAGGCGTCCACGAAGGAAGCGGACCTGATGCCGGCCGGCATTGCGATCGTGATGAAGCCGCTCGCCGGGTTGGCCGCCTGGCCGGACGCGGCATCGCACCCGTCGGTGGTGTTGATGTTCTTTGCGACGGCACCTGGGGAAGCAGCTAGAGCGATGCAGGCAGTCGAGGCAGCGTTTACGTTCGCGCTGGTAGCCAAGGCCATCACTGTGATCGCCGACACCGCCAGCCCCAGCCCCAGCAGGCCGGCACCGATACCCAGGCGTCGACGAACACGAGTCATCACAAATGCTTCCCTGCCCCAACTACTTAACTTTTAGTGAAAGTGTCGGGGCGCAACGTATCACCCTTAGTCCAAGCCGTCAACGGTCGAACAGCCGAAGCGACAGCGGGCCTAAAAGCTGGGGCGGCTGAAAGCCGCTGCGGACCCGGCTCAGGTTAAGGAGTGCCATCAAAGCCGCCGCCCGCAGGCCGACCCGGTGCCGGCCTGCGCGTCACTGACGAGCGACTACCGAACTGTGGCTATCGCAGGGAAGTCGTGCGTCATGACAACGTAAAGGGTCGGCTGCGTCTCGCCGGTCGAGATCTCTTTCAGCTTGCCCAGCGCATCCTTGAGATAGCGGCTCTCGCTTTTCCTCGCGGCGTCCTCTGAGTCCCAGAAGCTGATGGCCGCCACCTTGCTGTCGTCGGTTAGTGCACCGAACCAGGCAACAAACCCGGGCTCGTTGCGAGCTGCGCGCGACACGTCCTGCGCCAGCTGGGTGGCCTGCGCCTCGGCGTCTTTGCGTATCCCCGTGATGGTCAAGCGAGCTGCCTTCGGAGTCTTGTGTGTATCCTCCTGCGCCTTCACTTCACCCACGTGCCGCGTCGTCGGCCTGGTGAGGACGTCCTTCAGCTTGGCCACCTGCGCATGGTAGTAGCCGCTGGCCTCGTTCGCCTGCAGCGCCTCCTTTGACTCCCACAGGCTCAGGAAGACGCCGTCGCCCTTGCGGTCGAGGCAGAAGCTCACGCCTTTGAAGCCATTCTGCTGTCTCGCAGCGGTGAAAATCGACTCGGCCATGGTCTCGGCCTGATCTCGTTTCTTCGGATCGATCGTCACTTCGGTGAATCGTGCGTACATCGGTTGCACCTCAACACGGGTCCGAACGGGACTATGTTCGGATCACCTGACGGGCTGACTTTCCGCCAGATTGCGGGATGGACCTCGCCGAACCTGCCGCCGCGGCATGCGGTGGCTCGCAAGGCTGGCTGAGCGAAACCGACGGTTCAGGAACGTCCATCCCATGTAGGGCCCTGGTTTACCAGGAGGCCCCTGGGCCGTCGGTTTCTAACTGCAGTATGCGCCTGTTACAGCCCAATCGGCGGTTGGGTTTAGGGGCGTGGAGGTAGACCTTCCGGCATCACTCGCGCAGGGTGGCGCGCGAGAGGTCACGGATCGAGACTACGCCGACCAAACGCTCGCCTTCCATCACAGGGAGGTGCCGGAAGTGCCCGTTCAGCATGATTTCCAGGCCTTCCTCAACAGATGCCTCGGGACCCACGGTGACGGGGTTTCGGGTCATCCACTGCCCAACCGTCTGACTGGCTGCACCAATGTCGTTGGACAGGGCTCGGACGAGGTCGCGCTCAGTGAAGATACCCTCCACTCTCCCTTCCTCGATCACCAGCACCGCGCCCACTCCCTGCGTGCCCATGACGGTAACCGCCGCCGCCACGGACCTTGCGGGCTCGATCGTGACCAGCTCCTTGGTCATCACCTCGCGAATGACTGCCATCTGGGTGCCTGCTCCCATTATGCGAGTGGTCATGAGGCCGGGAGTAACCCCGCAAGGTATCGCCCTATGTGTTTGGAATATCTCGCTCGCGAACAAGATTCTTATCGGCATGCAAATGCCGGCGCACCGGTTTCCCTCCTCCACGGAAGGGGCACATCCCCGCCCCTTCCGTCCCTTCTCAAGACCCAGGAATGAAAAGACGCGACACGAGACTTAGGAGGTCGATCCAATGAAACGAGCGCTCTTTACCCTTTTGGTGCCGTTCGCGCTGGCGGCGTGCGGGACTGCAACGACTGGTTACGGCGGTGGCTCGGCTCCGAGCTCGCGGTCGGGGCCCGCCACGATTTCCGTTCGCGCCAGCAGCCTCGGTCAGATCCTGGTCGACGGGAACGGAAAAACCCTCTATCTCTTCGAGGCCGACACGAGCGCGGCGTCGACCTGCTCGGACGCGTGCGCCCAGGCATGGCCGCCGGTGACGACGAATGGTGGCGCGAAGGCGGCCGGTAGCGCGTCCCAGTCGCTGCTCGGCACGACCACCCGAAGCGACGGCACCACGCAAGTCACGTACAACGGTCATCCGCTGTATCGCTTGGTCAACGACACCAAGCCCGGCGATACGACCGGCGAAGGCAGCACGGCGTTCGGCGCCGGGTGGGATGTCGTGTCCCCGGCCGGCGACAAGATCGAGCAGGCTGGTGGGTAGCAGTCTGTAACGCTGGAGCGATACGGAAGACAGGAGTCTTGGACCATGCCACCGAGTAATCGAAGACCAGTGGCGGGCGACCGCATGGTCGACTTCGAGTTACCGGATCACAATTGCAGTCGCCGGCGACTGTCCGAGCTGGTGGCTGGAGATCCGGCCATCCTCCAGTTCTATCGCGGCTTCTGGTGCCCGAAGGACCAGGCCCACTTCCGCGGGCTGGTTCAACTCCAGGACCAGGTCGAGGTCGCCGACACCCGCGTGATCTCGGTGAGCGTCGATCCGCCTGAGGTCGAGGCCGCCTTCCGAGCCGGCATCGGCGCCCGATGGACGTTCCTCTCCGACGCGTCGAGGGAAGTGCAAGAACAGCTGGGGTTACTCGAGACCACGGACACAGTCCATCGACCCTACATCCCAACCGTACTCACCCTCTTTCCCGATCTCCAAATCCACAGCTTGTACAACGGCTACTGGTTTTGGGGCCGCCCAACCAATGCCGAACTGGCCGCCGATCTCCGAGCCATCACGCGCGCCATCCGGGCGGATTGGGACGCGCCCGCACGTTGACGGGGCCGCCAGCCTGAGCCGGCCGTGGCAGTGGTTTGCCTTTCGACCCGAGCGACCAGCTGATGCCTTCGCGACCGCCCCCGCTTTCCGGGCCGACGGCGCTCAGCTCGGATTCCTGGCGACCTGGCTCGTTGGGGCCGGGCGGAAACCCATCGGCGCGCTGGGCATCGATGCCCGCGCCATCGATCCTCATGGTGAGCCGGCCTGGATCTCGCTGGCACTCGCGCCCGAGCGTACGCGCGTGCTCTTCGACGACCCCGACGTCTGCCAGGCAATGCGCATGGTTCTCGCCGGATCGCCGGTTGATGTGATCTCGACCCTGGTGCGTGACCCATCGACCATCGGCGGGGCATTGACCGCCACCCACGCCCCAACCCCGGATGCCCTCGCCGACGATCCGTTCGCCCGGATATTTCCCAGAACCCTATTGCGCGTCGATGGCGGCTTCGTGGGGACCATGCCCGCCCCGGTTGGCCCGGGCGTTCAGCGTTACGCCGGCGCTCCCTGGCCGTGGGACCATTTCTAAATGCACCGCCAGACCCTGGTCCGTGAGTCGGACACGGAATTGATCGAGCGGCTGCGCAACGGGGACGAGGCAACCTTTGCCGGGCTGATCGATGCTTACAGCGCGCCGCTGCTCCGCCTGGCGGTCACGTTCGTGAGGAGCCCGGCGGTGGCCGAGGAGGTCGTCCAGGAAACATGGATGGCGGTCGTCACCGGCATCGGTCGCTTCGAGGGCCGCTCCTCGGTCAAGACGTGGCTCTTCAAGATCCTGACGAACAAGGCGAAAACACGCGCACTGCGCGAAGGGCGAACGATCCCGTTTTCTGAATTCGATTCCGACAACGCCGACGAGCCGGCGGTCGACCCAGAGAGGTTTCTGGCGGCCAATCATCCGCAATGGCCGGGCCACTGGGCGACCGCGCCGCAACCATGGTCGATGGGGCCAGAAGGTACCGCCCTCGATCGCGAGACGCTCGCGGTCCTACGAAGCGCGCTCGATGCTCTGCCGCGAGCCCAGCGAGTGGTGGTGGCATTGCGTGACGTCCACGGATGGCCGCCGGCGGATGTCTGCGCGGCACTTGATCTCACCGAAGCGAACCAACGAGTCCTGCTGCACCGTGGCCGCAGCCGGTTGCGCGCTGTGCTCGAACGCTACTTCGCCGACGCCCCCACCCTGCCCTCCCCCGCGAGCGGGGGAGGGAAAATGACGGCCCCCACCCTACCCTCCCCAGAGGGGGAGGGAATGCGAGGGACCAACGTGTGTAACGCGCAGTCCATTTCCGATACTAAGCAGGCAGCTCAATAATGGACGACATCACGACCGGCCTCGCGTGCAAGGAGTTGGTGGAAATCATCACCGACTACCTGGAGGGAACGCTTCCCGAGCGCGACCGGGCGCGCTTTGACGAGCACCTGATGACATGCCCGGGCTGCCGCGAGTACGTTGACCAAATGAGGACGATGCTGCGGCTCGCCGGCCGTTTGACGGTCGACTCGATTTCTCCCGGCGCTCGTGACGAATTGCTTCGCGCGTTTCGTCGCATGAAGGCTTCCTCGACCGGCCTGTAACGGCTGATCGCCCACCGCGACTACATCCCTACCGACTCGTTAATTTCGGGTCGGCGGTGGACAATGTTGTGAGAGAGAAGTTGACGCTTAGCGAGCTTTTTGCCCTCTTCGGGCACGAACCCGAAGAAACTCGCGCCATCAGTTCCGCCGACGCCGAGGAGTACCTCGCACTCGTGACCTATCTGGTCGACCGGTCACGTCAGCGGTAGTCCGCCTAAGAGGTTGTAACGCCCGGTCGTCCCGCGCGACTACACCTCCATCCGACACCGTCCACGCGGGTCGAGAACAAAAGGAGTGTGCGCATGAAGAAAGGAGTTCTGCATTATTTTCGGGGCTATCGGCTCGGGTTGTTGGCCGGGTTGGTGGCACTAGTGGCCCTGTTGCTAGGCATCGTCCTCCGCGGCATGGGTCCGTCGGCATCCGCCAACGAAGACGGCGGCCCCGGAGCCTCCACTGGCCTCGGGCAATTGAGCGGCCTGCTGCCGCGGGAG
>Ga0207684_10000429_pt1 | contig 55793 bp, 49 predicted proteins | sample KBSK5501metaG_FD_184342 | JGI IMG/M metagenome (GOLD analysis project Ga0207684, IMG submission 184342) | Corn, switchgrass and miscanthus rhizosphere microbial communities from Kellogg Biological Station, Michigan, USA - KBS K5-50-1 metaG... | ecosystem: Host-associated > Plants > Roots >... | reverse complement strand
CCCTGTTGTTTCAAGGCCCAGGCGCGCTTGCGCCGCTCTTCGCGCCAATCCGCCTTCTTGGGGGCTCCTCGTGTTCCCATGCCTCCTAGCGTACCACCGATTCACTTCACTTTGCAGTGATCAGTAAGACAGGCGTCTCATGCTTGGTCACAAGCTTCCGACACTGATTGTATCACCCTGCATTCGCACTCTGTGCGAGCACAGCCTTTGTTACGACGTGGCATGAGAAAAGGAAGTACAAACAAAATTAGCTTAGTGCGCTGGTCACAATGCAGTTCATCGGTGCTCAATGACGCACCGTTATGTCAAATCGTGTCATGCCCAAAAGTGGGGGAAAGCCGGGAAATATCAAAGTTCGTGAGAAACACCGGAATGTGCAATTGTGTCATGACGAACTTGCTCGACCCTGCATTTCCGTCCCAGGCGGTATCATCAGATCCACCGCAAATACTATCAATTGGCGCAGGGCTTCACCGCAGTATCAACGGTTTGGATCTCAACTGTTCAGACTGCCATTTAGCAATCCCCATTGCCCTGTCTCTTCCCGTTCTTCTTCATCTCGGCTATCATACAAAACCTGAATTCAAGGCCTTTTCCGTCTCGACCTGTATTTGGTGGCCTTCACGATCTGCTGTGAAAACTGCTGCCAATTGTTGTGCAAGGATGGCGCTATACCCCGATCTCGGGCGGCGGGGGACTCACCAAGCCACCGCCATTCAGCAGGTGCGGGAGAGTCACACTGACCAGCCCACGCGCCTTGAGCGCTGCAAGGATCTCCGGCAACGCCTGGACCGTCTGCGACCGATCCTGCACCTCGGTATCGGGCGCGCCATCATGCAGCAGAATGATCGCGCCCGGGTGGAGATGCTCCACCACCCGCTGCACGATCAGCGCCACCCCGGGACGCGTCCAGTCATGTCCCTGCGTGTCCCAGTTGACGATGGTATAGCCTTCGCTACGAATCTCATTGGCCGCCCCACTGTTCGTCGCCAGCACGCCGTAGGGCGGACGGAAGAGCCACAGGCACGGATCGTGGGTGATCCCCTTGATGATACGCGCGCTCTGCGTGAGACTGTCGCGCACTGCCGCCGGCTTGGCGAGGAGCAGCGACTCGTGATGCAGCGTGTGATTGCCAATCGCCATGCCATCCTGCCACTCCTGTGCGACGAGGTCGGGGAAGCGTTGAGCGTGAACACCAATCACGAAGAACGTCGCATGCATACCTGCTGCCTGGAGGTCAGCGAGCACTTGCGGCGTGTAAGCCGGGTTGGGGCCGTCATCGAAGGTAAGCGCCACCTCGTGGGCGACCGCTGGCGGGACGGTGGGGGTCGCGGTCGGGACGCCTGGCGGCGCGCTGTGCGTCTGACCAGCGGCGCTGACGATGATCGCGTTCGACTGCGCAACGGGCGCCTGGCCGTCGACGCAGCCTTGCGGCGAGTTGACGAGCGGAGTCAGCGGGATCTCGGTCGCCATCGGCGGCGGGGCCGCCGCGACGACGCGCCGTGGGGCGCTCAACAGACGCGCCAAGAGTGGGGGATAAGAGTCACCCAAGATGAGCGGCGCAGCGGCGATCAGCGTGCACAGCAGCCCGACCACCACAAGGATGGCGCTCGCCGTCCACAACATCGGTCGCCGTACTCGGCTAGCAGCTCGAGGGGGGATGGCCAGTAGCCGCGTCTCTTCCTCATCGCTCCACCCACTCCACCCGCCCTGCTCCATGCCCTGTACTTCCTTCCCGCCGCTGCGTGCTCATTCCTGCTCTCTTGCGGACGCCACCGAGCAAGGAGCGCGAGACGACATCTGCCGAGCGCCAGCATAGCGAACTTCGCTGACACGCACAAGTCACTTAGCAGTATCGGTCGTCAACGATCTTCTTGCCACGCCATTGACCGCGGTAGAGTGGCGTGTGAGGAGCGTGGATATGCGATATGAGGGGTGACGTCGACGTGTTACGGTGTCCGCGCTTATCCTTCTCTCGCCAGAAGACCCCGCCCTTCGGGGCTGGGGATGCATGGCGGCCGGGCTCGCCGTGTGGTAGAGTCTCTACATACCGCAGGGCCTGCGGAAATTCACGCTTGCGGAGGTGGCTTCGGGCCACGACATGATGGTGTCAGACCAAGCGAGCCTGCTCGTGCGGCGGTCGTCAGCCCAAGAATCCCCTGGCGTTAGCCATGGGGAGTGGTCAACTGCTGATCTCATCCGTTGGCCGACAGCGCCCACCACGTAGCCCAAAAGCGGACAGCGCAGAACACCGCCGACGCTCACTAGGGCCACGATCAACACCATCGCCGTGGCGATGGTGAGCAGACTGAGCGCCACGATGAGCGTGTTCAGTAGATGCATCGCTCTGTTGCTACCGGTGGACACAGCGGCTCCCGTCAGGCGCCGCCATTGTCACGCCCGCTTAAACGCTTCGGAATTGCTCGCGCGCCGCTAGGTGATGCAGATGATGGCGGAGTTGCGGGCCATCTGAGAGGACACTACCGATGGGAACACACAATCGCAGAGCAGCACAACGTTTCAGGATGTCAGCGAACAGCGTGAGACTGGCTACAACACGGTTGTGCAGCAGCCCTTGTCGTGGATTCGACTTGCATGCGCCTCGATCATGAGCCCGCGCATCCCTCGACTTCAGCCCCTGGGAGAGTCAACGGCTTGAGCTTTTTGCAGCGTGGCGCGTGTCTGCGGCGCGGGCGAAACGCCCAGCTCTTCATTGAGTAGCGCGCACAGATGCTGGTAGTGGCCGGCGGCTCTGCCCATGTCCTGTAGATTGATGTAACATTGGATGACGCCACGATGCGCCTCTTCCGCGTACCTGTCCTGTGTGATCAGGCATTGAAATGTTGTGAGCGCGCGCCGGGCTTCCCCCCGGTCGAGATAGAGTGACGCTAGGGATAACAGCGCGCTCTGATACTGCCGCCGCAGCGCGTCTTGCAGCGGCGCGGCCCATTCCGTCACTCCAATACTCTGAAGGTACTCCCCTTCGTACAGCGAGACTGCCCCCTCCAACAGCGCACACGCGCGATCAGGATGGAGGACCCGTTGCCGTTCAGCCTCCTCCACCCTGGCTTCAAAGGTGTCAACGTCGTACTGAAGAGCGTCCTGACGCGAGCGGTTCAATGAGTAGAGGTTCTGCGAGTAGATCACCCAGTCACGACTCCCTAATGCGCGACGCAGGTGATAGAGCGTCACGCGGAAGTTCAGATGGGCGTGTGTCAGATCGGCGTCGGGCCACAGCGCCAGACAAATCTGCTCTTTCGTCCTTGGTGGTGAGCTCAGCAGATAGAACAGGAGTTCCTGCGCCTTCGCATACACAAAGTCGGCGCGGACCAGCTCCCGCGCGCCTCGCCAGACACGCGCCGATCCCAGAGCCTTGATATGGAGGTCCGGCGCAGGCTCTGGAAGGTTCCCCGCCGCAGGGGGCTGATCACGCGTCGCCACTGCTGCGCCGGAATAGAACGGCGCGGACGCTCGCGCGAGGATGGCTTCCAGCGACAGCGTTGCGCCCTCCTGCCATGCCGCGTGGAACTCGTTCGCCTCGGCGCGCAGACGCGCGGCGGCCAGCGCGCGCTCATGTGAACGCTTCTCAGCGCGCCGGTACTCTATGCGCTTCGCCGAGCGCAGAGCAATCATGCTTCCCCAAAGACACGCCGCACGGGCGAGATCATCCCGCTGGGCGGCGACCATCGCCACACCGTCGAGCAAACGCACAAGAATCGCGGGATTACTATCGGCGCGTGTCAGACTAAGCGCCTGGCGGAAGCAGTGCTCGGACCTCGTCAACTCGTTTTGACGCAGGCTCACGAATCCCAGATAGGTCAGGGAGAAGAGCGAGGCAAATCTGTCGCCGATACGTTCGTTGAGCCGCAGACTCTCCTCCAAGAGCGCCGCTGCGCGCCGCAGGCGTCCTCGCTCCAGCGCTATGGCGCCGAGATTGAGCAGGAGCGCGGCGGCAGGGCCATGCTCGCTACGCACGCGATAGAACGCCAGACTCTCCTCAAGACAGGTCTGGGCCCGCGTGTGTTCACCTCGATGTTGATAGATGAGAGCCAGACGACTGCGCGCCATGTGCTTTCCTGCCGCGTCGTCAATGGCGCCATACAGCAGGAGACTCTGCTCGAGATGCCGCTCGGCGGATACATAGTCTCCACACTTTTCCGCCAGAAATCCCAGGCGGAACTGTGTCATCGCCGTCATCGCCGTCAAGGGGCCGCTGGACGCACCGCGGTCGCCACGACGCAAGATCGCCAGGGCCGTCTCATGCCAGGCGTGCGCGCACTGGTAGTCGCCCTGCCACAGAGCCAACACTCCCACATCATTGCAGGCGGCCACAAAGATCAGCGACGGATCGGCAGGGTCACGTTGGGTCAGAAGCCCCTCCAGCCAGCGACGCCCCTCGGCGATATACCCACGCTGGCGCCAGAAGGGGGGAAGCCGAATCGCAAGGCGCAGCGCCCGCGTCGTCTCTCGCCGGGACTGCATCCAGCCCAACGCCGCGCGTACATGATCGTGCTCGCGCTCGAGACCTTCGAGCGATCGTTTTGGATCGTCGCCCCCCGCATCGCTCATCGCCGCAGCATAGCGCTCTGCCCAGCGGCAATAGCGCTCGCAGGTCGCCTCCGCTTCACCCTCCGCGACGAGCTGGCTTCTGCCGAACTGCCGGACGGTCTCGAGGATGCGATACCGCGCCTCTTCCTCATAACGCGTGACCTGGACAAGAGAAGCGTCTGCCAGCGCCGAGAGCGATGCAGTCATACGCGCGCGCGGGACATCACACACTGCCCCCGCGAGTCGCGCGTCGAAATCGCCCACGAGCGCACAGAGCCGGCGAAATGTCGCCTGCTCGTCATGAGCGAGCAGACGGTAACTCCAGTTGATGGTCGCATACAAGGTCTGGTGTCTGGCCTCAGCAGTACGTCGCCCGCCAGCGAGAAAACGCGCATCGTTGGCGATATCGTCCTCGATCTGTCGCAGGGAAAGCGATTTGATGGAGCGTGCGGCGAGTTCGATGGCGAGCGGAAGGCCATCGAGACGGTGGCAGATCTGCGCGATCAGCGTGGCGTTGTCGGCGGTCAGGTCGAAGGCGCTGACGATGGCGCGCGCGCGGTCGACGAAGAGTTCGACCGCCGCGTACGAGCGCAGGCGCGCGACAGCGCTGGCGTCGCTGTCGCAACGGAGTTCCAGGGGGGGAAGGTCCAGGGGTGGTATGAGCCATTCAGCCTCTTCCTGGAGCCTGAGCGCCGCCCGGCTGGTGGCCAGGATGCGGACGCGCGGGCACCCACGTAACAGCGCTTCGACGAAATCTGCGCAGGCGGAGATCACATGCTCGCAGTTATCAAGCACGAGCAGCGCATCACGCCGCCGCAACGCGGCGATCACCCACTCCTGAGACGTGAGCGTATCCGCTTCCTCCGCAAAGACGCCTCCCGCCTGTAGAATGTCGCGCGCCGCATCAGGCGTGGCGCCAGGATCGCTGAGTCGTGCTAGCTCGACGACCCACACGCCGTCGGAGCAGGCCGACCGCACGGCGCTCGCCAGACGAAGCGCCAAGGATGTCTTCCCGCATCCACCAGGACCCGTCAGCGTCACCAGACGGTTGCGCGCCAGCAACGAGAGGCCGATGTGCAGTTCTTGCTCACGTCCGATCAACGGCGGGAGCGCGCGGGGAAGATTGGACATCTACTTCATTCGCCCTTCTCTTATCGCCTCACGAGAGGCGGCGGTCTCCTGAAAAGCGCTCTATAACCGCCGACTATGCGCTGCTATAACAGCCATATCCCATACTGCTGGCGAGAGCCGGAGTGAAGGAGAAGCCAGCATGGCCCGTCGTGTCGTGATCATTCTCAGCATTTGTGTGGTCGCCGCCTTGGTGGTTGGTGGTGTGGTCGTCCAGCGCCTCGTCTTCGGGGGAACGCCTGTGGCGCAACGTCCCGCGGTTTCCACCACGGCGCTGGGGGCGACTCCCTGTGCGACGTTCGCCTTATCTGCTGGAGAGCGCGGCTTCGCCCTCGACTCACAACATTCGACGGCTGGCTATGTAGCGCATTTTCAAGCGGCGGGTCAACCGGCGCCGGGCGCGGTGAATGGCGTGACCGGATTTGTGAGCGGTGGGTTCGTTCTATCGCCAAGCCCCGATCCGGCGATCCATTCCCTGAAGATCCAGGTGGATCTGCGCTCTTTGAATAGCGGCGCCCCCCCCCGCGACGCCCATGTGCGCGACGACACCTTCGAGGTGACGCGGTACCCATTCGCCACGTTCGTGACGGAGCAATCGCCCACGGTGGCGGGAACGTACGTCGAGGGTCAGAGCGCCAGCTTTCCCCTCAACGGGTTGTTGACCATCCATGGCGTCACCAAGCCAGTCACGTTCGCGATGACCGCGACTTTGACTGGGGACACGCTCACCGGCGTTGGAACGGCCCAGGTGAAGATCACGGACTTCGGCATGAAGCAGCCGCAGATAACGTCGGATATCCCGATCACCATCTCCAACGACATCATGCTGTCTATCAACTTTGTCGCCCACTCCACCACCTGCCAGTCGCTGCCTTGATCTTGCTCAACAGGAAAGCACAAGGTTCACACTCGGCTCATTGGGGCTTCCTCGCTACGCGGTCGCCTCCGCGCCGATCCCAGTAGCCGATCCCAGTAGCCGATCCCAGTAGAGGGCTATCCCATCGATCGTGAGGCGAGATAGGAAAAGAGCATGTCTGGAAATTGATAGCCAGGAAGCCCTGTGTTGCCCTATCCTCCTCCAGGAGGTATCTGGCATGACTGGTGGGAACAAGAATCAAGCTGTTGATGCTTGGTTTGAGCCATGCCGCCTACTTGGGGGCGGCTTACCAGTTATTGAAGAGATAACTTCTATTCATACACTTCACATTCCACAAACGTGACGGATGGCGTGAGACCACGTATTGGAAGACCAGTGCTCAATATCGTTGTTTGTTATGAAGACGGGTATGCTCAATTGTGATGGGACGATTTTGTTCGTTGCGAGGTCATGCACGGTCTTGATGCCCAGCGCCTTTTCCAGTGCCTCGGCGTCGGCCTTTGAGAGGCCTTGCAGCGCATCGACGGGCGACTCCGCCAACTCGGCGAAGTCTTTGCCCTCATACGCCTTGTCGAGGAAATTCGTCAGGTCCGCCATTTTCCATCCCTTCCACTCGTGATGGTCCACAACCGCCGACGCCTCACTCATAGAAGCCGGGCGACAGGCGGACGCGAGGGAAGTACATGCCCGCAGTCCGTCAGCGCCGGCTTCCGCGCGTCATTGTATCATCCAGGCGCAGGAGTTCGCCGGGGCGCCACAGCGTCACCGCCGCGGACGCCCAAGGAGTGGCGCTATCTGTGTGGTCTCTCGCCCACGCGCTCAAACTTCCGACGCCTGCCCGACGTATAGTCACTAAATTCAGGACGCCGAGCAGAGAGGGCGCGGGTGGGCCATGCGCACGACCCATAGCCGTGCGCATGCGTAAGTGAGATGCGATGATAACTCAACATGTGATAACCGTCTGCCCGCAGTGCGGCAAAGACGACCGCATCCAGCGGGCGCGCGCCTTTCCCCATCCCCGCCTGGCGCCACCCAACTACGTCGAGGCGCCAAAGCCATCGTGGGTTGAACCGAACAAGCCGCTGCGATTTCTCCTCGCGAGCCTACTGACCCTCGCGCCTGGTCTGCTCTTGATCGGCGGGACGCGGACTGACGGCGACTCCGCGTTGGGCTTCATGTCCGGTGGCGCGCTCACGCTGGTGGGGGCCATGGTCTTGCTCGGCGTCATGCGCGCACGGCGCAAGACGGCGCTGCGCCAGTACGAGCAGACGGTTGGCCTCTGGGCGCAACGCGTTGGGGCCGAGCGCAAACGCTGGCAGATCGCGCATGCGCGATGGGAGAACGACCTGTTTTATTGCCATCGAGATGATGTGGTGTTCTTTCGCGGCTCGCCGGGTGTGCGTCCGGAGCAGATGAGCGCGTTGCTGTACTAGCGTGTGCGCTGCCTGAAAGATAAGGGCCCTGGGACGTCGCATTCTTCGCAAATGGTAACGTCATCCACACGTTCGGTGTTCACTCCGCCTCGACATGGAAGCGTTTCCCTGCTCTGTACCACCCTATGGTCACACATGACGAAAGAATTGCGTTAGGATGTGCGTATCAACTAGTGGCGTAATGACGATGGCGTTTGGAGCGCGCATGAGGTGTGACGAGCGCGAAGTCCCTGTCACCTCCTGGAAACGTAGAACTGAGTATGGACATAGATGTCGGCGCCATCGAGACCATTGAGGCGACGGCGGACGACCTGACGTTTGGGACGTATCTCAACGACCTGTTGAGACGACGTGACCTCACCCCGCGCGAGTTCGCAAACTTACTGGGTCTGGACTTGTCGCTGGTGTACAAGTGGCTGCGCGAAGAGCGCACGCCACGCTTTAATTCCGGCCACGCTGATCACATCGCCGAGACACTCCACCTGACCACGACCGAGCGGCAAGCGCTGTTCGCGAGTCAGGTACGATCACTGCGCGAACGGCCCGCGCATCGTATGCGCCCCACGCCGCGTAGCCGCTTCGTCGGCGCGCCGGTCGAATCGTTGATTGGGCGTCGTATGATACCTCGCACAGGAGGCGCGCCGGCGCTTCGCAATGCGAAAGGTTCTACGATGACGCCAGCCGAGGGCGCGGTGCGTGGCCCCAATGCTGCGCTCGGAGCCGCCATCGAGATCCTGGCGACGGCGCCGCAGCCACGTTCGCTCGATCAATCCATCCTCATTACCTGGCAGGGCGAGGGCGCGCTGGACCCCTTCAACCCACCGTTTGGCTCCGACTGGACGTACGCGTTGCGCGGCGCGCTCGCGCGTGGCTGGCGTGCGCGACACATCTGGCGGCTGAATCATGACATCAACCGGTCGGTTACGCTGGTGAAGACAATGCTCGATCTGCTCGGCGCGGGCGGGTACGAGTCGCTGTACATCCCCAGGCATGAGACGCTTTTGGCGCCCTATGACATGCTGATCGTGCCCGACCACGCCGCCGCGCTCTTCTTCGCCACCGCCGACGGCTCCGCGGTTGATTCAGCGCTGGTGACGCGCAATCCGGACCAGATCGCGCTTTTCAGCGCCCATTTTGACCTGCTCGCCCAGCATGCGCAGCGCATGATCGAGAGCTATCCGCGCCGGGTGGCGACGCTCTTCGATGAGGTGCTCGCGCAATCGGAACTGCGGGTGCCGGGCAGGCTCTTCGTCAAATACTCGCCCAGCATCATGACTGAGCCTGCCGAATGGAGCAGCGAGACGTCGTTCTGGGCGGAGCGCATGCGTGATCTTGGCCGCACGGGTTCGCTGCTCACGCAGCTGATCGAGCACCGGCGTGACCGTCTGGTCGCCCTGCTCGCGCACGCGGAGACGACGGATTACCGGGATATCTGTACGATGCAGTCCATCGAAGATATCGTGCGCCATGGGTGGTATCTGCGGAACGCCGAGGTCCGGCCGACCAAGGGCGCGCCAGTGGCCGAGCGCAGGCAGCATCTGCTGAACATGATCGCCGTGTTGCGGCGCTATCCACACTATCAACTCGCGCTGCTCGACGAGCGCGAGACCGAGGAACTGCGGGTCAATCGCGAGACGTATTGGGAGGTGTTGGGCGCGGAGCGGGTGCTCTTCAACACACGCTCCCTGGACGCCGACGATCAGCCGGTGGACCTGGACATCACGCTGGATGAGCCGTCGATGGTCGCGGCCTTCGTCGATTATTACGAATCGCTCTGGCAGCGTATCGCGCCGGAGCATCGCGACAAAGAGCGGGTCATCGCCTGGCTGGAAGGCCAGTTGCGCGCCATTCCTGACGCAGACTAGTTGCCCGACTCCTACTCGTCGTCGCGGCGGAAGCGTTCGAAGGGAGTATGGCAGGAGCGGCAGTACCACTGATCGGTCGAGAGTTGCGAGCCGAAGAGCGAGAGCAGCTCGACCTCGGTGGAACGGCAGAACGGGCAGGTGACGGCATGCTTGTCAGCCACTCGCGTCTCTTCGGCGCGCTCGGCCTCATCTTCATACTTCGCAGCCACGACTGTCGATCCTCTTGTCCAGCGTCAAAGCGGGTGTGATAGGTCACTCCCCTACAGATAAAAGCGGATATGGCGCCACATTACGGCGTGGGAATGGCAACGGTCGCCTCCGCCGGATCGAGCCGGTAGTATACCGCGTCCCAACGATCCCAGGGAAGCCGCGCAGTCAACTTCCAGCCCTTCTTCACCGCGCGTACCGGCAGATCGAGTCCTGAGGCCACGATGTCTGGCGCGACCTTCGCCAGGAAGCGATCGCGCAGCGTGTCAGGCGTCGCGTCCAGCACATGCGCCTCGAAGAGCGCGTCGCCCTTGCCCTCGGGGCCAAACCAGCAGAGCGTCTCGTCCCAGGCGCGTAGCAGCGACGCCTCGAAGGCTACGCGCGTCTCCTCCGCCCGCGCTAGCCGCCGCGCCCACGCCTGGCCGTGCAGCGCGTGGGTACGCTCCTCCTGCAAGACCTTGCGGCTGCGTCCGGCCAGCGGCTCGTAGCTGGAGGACTGCGCCGCCTCAAAGATCACCGAGAGCGCCGTGTCGATCAGGAAGTTCGCCGTCACGAAATCAATCCAGCCTGAGAAATCCGTATCCAGGAAGCGCAGGCGATGGAACTGCGTGCGCGTCTCCGGCTCCAACTCCGCGCCCAGGTCAGGAGCGAGCGTCTTGAGCAAGGGGTAGAGCGCGCGGGCGTGGCCCAGCTCATCCTGCGCCATCGCCGCCGCCGCCACACTCGATTCAAGCGTCGGCGCGCTGCTGCACCATTCGGCGTAACGCCGCCCCAGGAAATATTTGTTGTCCGCCAGGCGCGCGATTAGCCCGTAGAGGACCATCCGTTCACCCTGCGCTTTGTCGCCGCTCATGCTTCACCCCTATGACTTTAGGACGATTTCCCCGTGATCTCGTCCCACTGTTCCTCGAACTTTTCGAGCGTCACCGGCGTCGAGCCGAAGTCTACCTCTGGTCCGGAGGTCCAGCGCTCGACGGCGAAGCGCCCGTCGCTCGCGGCGAGCACAATCCCAGAGCGCTCGCACCGCGACGACACCAGGAACGCCACGCCGAGCGCAACTTGCTCGGGTCGCAACTCGCCTTGGGCCACTGACTGACGTAACATACGCGTAGCCGCCACCGGCGCTACAGCGTTGGCAAGGATACCATACTGCTCGCCGGCCACAGCCAGCGTATTCATCAGGCCGAGTTGCGCCATCTTGCCCATCGCATAAGCGGACAGTTCTGGCAGCGCATACTCGCGGTGGGTCGCCCGACCAGACGTCGTGAACAGGATACGGCCATAGCGTTGGGCCTGCATCAGTGGGAACGCAGCGCGGGATAGCCAGAACGGCGCCTTCACCTGAACGGCCAGCATGCGCTCCAGAAGGTCGTTGTTGGTGTCTTCGAGGCTCGCGAACGCAACGAATCCAGCATTATTGATGAGGATATCGAGCCGCCCGAATGCATCGAGCGTCGCCTGGATCACTCGCTGGCACGCCTGCTCTGAGGTAATGTCTTCATAGCATGGGATCGCTATGCCGCCTGCTGTCGTAATTGCCCGGACAGCCGCGTCGGCCACACCGTGATCGCTGCCCATGCCTTCAGGATTCACTCCTGCGTCATGGATGACAATGGATGCCCCGCGCTCGGCCAGAAGTTGAGCGTAGGCGAAGCCCAGCCCCCGTCCACTGCCCGTGACTACCGCCACCTGGCCGTCGAAGCGGATCTCCTCGGGCGGCATCTGTGATCCTTGCTACGACATACTGTTACAAGGCGATGACCGTCACCAGCGCATCGCACGGGACAACCGTTTAGACATCGCAGGTTCGGCTCTTGCTTGTCAAGTACCATGGTGAGTGGAGTTGCCGTCTCAGCATTTTATAGCTCTTAGATCCCGAACGCAACAAAAGGATGTCGCGCGTAGGGCGTGACGAGGGTGGGCACGGATGCCGGCTCTCCGCTAGTGCAGACGAAGAAGCTCACACGCCTGCGCCAGGCGTTCCGCAAGGCGAGGGAGCATGACTCCGGGGCCTGTATCTGCCTGGAAGACTGGTAACAGTTCAGGCGGATGTGCGCTGGAGAGGGAGCGCACGAGACGTCAATGAGAACCGCATAATCGTAACCTGGCGCGCGTGGTAGACCGTTTCCTCGAGGACTTCCCCGCCTAAGCGCTCGTAAAACGGGCGGGCAGGATGGGTATAGAGGTAGAGCGCCGCAAAGCCCAGGTGGTGGACCTGCCAGAGCGCATGCCGCACGAGCGCACTGCCCACGCCCTGCCGGCGCGACGGGGTCGCACACAGACTCCCGCGAGCCACGGGGACAGGTCCACCCGGATCTCCATATCGTGCTCCACCAAAGTGACGGAGCCAACAGGCTGACGCTGTTCGACCGCGACGTAGGTGGTGGGGATCTGGTCGCGCAGCGTCCGCTCGTACAGCCCATGCGTCCACTGCGCCAGGCTGCCGAGGGGGTCGGTGTCTCCCCATTCCTGCCAATGCCATCCGGCGATGAGTGGCACCCAGTCCAGATGATCGGCAATCGACTCGATCTGCATCTTGCTGCCTCACGCTGCCTCACGCTGCCTCGGTGGGGTTAGGCTCAGGCGAAGCGGGGCGCGAGTGGCTGCCCCGTAAAGACCGTCTCTAGGGCCACCTGTCCTTTTTGAGTGATGTGATCTCTGCCTCTGCTGTCATGCCGCTACGCTACACCCGTAGCGCAAGTCCGCCTAAACAGTCACGCCCAACGTGCACATTATCGACTCTCGTGGGCAGAACGGCTGGTCAGGTGACGATCAGACTGTGCAGCGTCCCAGAAGGCTTTGCCAATTCGCTCGGCTTGACAGCAGCTTGAACCTCACCTCGGTTACCTCGGTATGGTCTTTCCTCGGACGGCCATGCGCCTCCAAGTGGAGCCTCATGGCCTCTATCTCTAGCCTTTTCTCTCTGCTTCTCCTCTCCCGTCTATTTCACTCTCCATCCCTCTGGTTCTGCCACCTCTTACAAGCTCAACGTCCAGGTGTGCACGATTTGCGCTCACGAGAGTCGGGATTAGCTCTTCAACAACCTCGTTGCGCAATTCGTGAGCGGAACGAGTAGGTGCTGTTGAGATTGCCGGCGATTCGTGCGTTCTTGACGCATCCCGAGCAGGCGACATTGGGGGCATTAAGAGACGAAGCGGCAGAATCATCAACGGTGGGGATGCTCTGAGGCGTGCGGTGTTCGTCTCTATTCTGATGGTACACTGGCGGAGAAATCGCGCGCTCAGGAGGGGAACTACCATGGCGTCAAACGAACCAGAAGAGATACGGACGACAATTGCGCTGGATGTAAGGTTGCATGTCTGGCTCAGGCAGTATGCGATAGCGCATCGCATGAGCTTCGTGCGCTTAGTCGCGGGCATACTCACGGAATGGGCGAAGGGCCATGGCTACTCAGAAAAGCCAGAGGAGTCCGCTCAACCCTAGACACCTTTACGCATCTTGACATCACCGCATCAATATGATATGACTATATTATGCAGTGATGCGCTGATGCGCAATGGAGGACTGGGGATGACGAGAGCCGTTATTTACATGCGGAAGAGCGTAGACGACGAGGCGAGCCATTCCTTCCAGTTCCAGGAACAAGACTGCCAGGCTTACGCTGGGAGGAAAGGGTACGCGGTAGTCACTGCGCTCTCCGAGCCAGGACAGAGCGGACACGACTCGTTGGACACGCGGCCAGTCCTCAAGGAAGTCCGGCGCATGGTGCGCTCCAAAGAGGTCGATGTGGTGTTGGTATGGCGCTACGACAGGCTAGCCCGAGACTTCCTTGACCAAGCATTCATCATCCGAGAATCCAAGTTCGCGGGGGTGCGTGTAGAATCTGTCACCGAGCCGATTCCTGATGGGCCTATGGGTTGGGTTATCCAAGCTATGCACGGCGGGATGTCCGAACAGGAGTGGCACAACACTCGACAACGGCTAGCTTCCGGTGTTAGGGAGCGCGTCGAGAAAGGCATGTACCTGCCTGGGAGTAAGCCTCCGTATGGCTACCTGTGGGCAGACAGCCGCAAATCACGCCTCGTGGTGGACCCTCTGACCGCCCCCGTAGTCGTACGCATCTTCGACTTATTGGCGGGAGGGATGTCGGTTCACGCGGTGGCGAACCTGCTCTCCCAAGAACGCATCCCCTCCCCAACAGGGAAGAGCTATTGGAGTTTTTCGGTTTTGTGTCGTCTCGTCAGGAAGCCGCTGTACTGGGGAGAGCCACGCGCTTTCTGGACACATAACACTACGGCGCATGTGCCACATCCCATAAGCGGAGAATTGAAGCAGAAGAGTGTTCGGCAATGGCTTGAAGGCATCGAGATGCCCCTTGGCATCGTGCCCGCCCTTGTTTCTCCCGAAGTGGCCCAACGAGCGCACCTACATATTAACCAGCGCGCAGAACATCCGCCCTCGGGTAGCAGGTCCAACCTGTCGGGATATCTTCTCCGCGGCGGCTTCCTGGTGTGTGGGGTGTGCGGCTTCGTGATGACGATTCACGGGCGCGGGCATACGGAAGGTGCGCAGTCTATCTACCGATGTGCCCAACCTAGCGGTAAACACTCCGATGTTCCACATGCCCTCGGCATAACCACGAAACAGGCAGACGACTGGGTTTGGAGCAACTTCGTTGAGTCGGTGTCGGCTCCGGGCGTAGTAACGGCCGCGATGTCTGAACTAGACGAACGCCGCGAATCCGAAGTCCTGTCACACCTGAAGGTGATGCGTTCCCTCCTTGACGACAATCGAGAGCAGCAGGCGTGCCTTGTCCAAACGCTCACTATACTCAAACAGGACGGGGCCAAGTCCCGAATAACTCATCAACTGGACACGCTCTCAGAGGAGGAGGGACGTATTTTGGAAAGTATCGCGGAATTTGAGAGAAAAGACATAGTGCTGGCCGCTGCACGTGACACGCTCCGGCGTTTCTCAGAAACGAGGGACAGTACAAACCTGTCCCAACTGAGCATTGCCGCGCGGCGCAGGCTGCTGTTCGACTTCGGGGTAAGAGTCACGGTTAGGCCAATAGGCAAAGGGAAACGCAACCTCGTGTCCGAGAGATGCGACCTGTCGATTGACGCCCTCGCTCGCGCTCCCTATCACAATGCCAGAACCGTCACCAAGGCGTCGCGCGGGACCACGGCCATCTCCACCCAGGCGAACTCGTCATAGATGCTGCGCGCGTAAACGCTGGCCATCTCGGCGTCGTCCGCCTCGACGGTACCCACTTGCGCGAGCGGCTGGTCGTAGGAGCGCCGCGCCAGGACGATCCAGATCTGGTCGGCCTGGATGTGCGCATGTGGTTTCGCGCCGCCGCCCGGAGCGCGCTCGCCCTTGCCCTGCGCCGCGAACTCGTCGATGTAGCTCATATCTTGCTCATCATACCGCGACCCCCGCCAACAGCAGCGCGTCGCGTCCCTCCGCGGTCAGCCGCGCCTTCGTCCAGACCGGCTCCCAGACCGTCTCGATCTCGATCGCCTGTATGCCCGGCATACCCAGCAGCCGCGCGCGAATATCCTCTTCGATCATGCTCATACCGGGGCAGCCCATCGCCGTGTAGGTCAGCGTCACGCGCGCCACATCGCCATCCCGTCGCGCGTCCACGATCAGCCCCATATCCACGAGCGAGATGCCCATTTCGGGGTCGGGAACCTCGCGCAGGGCGTCCCAGAGCGCGTCATGCGGATACTGCGCGCCCGCGAACGGGCCGGACATCACGCGACCTCCTCGCCAAGTAGCCGCGCCAGCCCCTTGTTGCCGCGCTGGACCACCTCGACAAACTCGGCGTTCTTGGGGCCGCGCCGCTTCCAGCGTTTCATCACCTCGTCCCAGGTCGTCGGGCCGTCCTCCAGCAGCCAGCGCTTCTTCTGCTCGTCGAAGGTCGCCGGGAAAGCGCAATCCACCATCCAGCGTTTCTGCTTCTCGTCGTAGTGCGCTGGCACGTTGAAGCCTAGCTCCCGGCAGAGGGGGACGGCGGTGCTCATCCACGTCTGGCGCAACTCGTCGTTGCTCTTGCCCTTGAAGCCGAACTGGAGCTGCTCGGTGTGCTTCTTGAGGTCGTCGGGAAGGCCAAACCACTCGACGGTCAGCAGGAACATCCAGTCAATGGCCTGCTGGAGACGCTCATGCTCGGCGGGATCTGGCGCAAGCTTGCGCATCCACTGCTCGCCGTGACGCAGGTGGAACGTCTCCTCTTTGTCCACCTTGACCAGCGCGCGCTTCCAGGGGCCAAAGGTCGTGCTGGCGTAGACATCGCCGAGCAGGCAGTAGCCCGCGCGGTCGTAGAAGGCGTTGGCGACGATCAGCTCGTACCAGGTGTCCAGCGGCACGTCGAAGGCGTAGGGATACTTCCACCGCACCGGGTCGCGCCGGTAGACCATCTCCTCGGTGTCCACGCCGAGGTCGCGCAGCAGGCGGTACGCGATGTGCGCGTGGCCCAACTCATCCTGGATGATGGCGATGGCCGAGCCGAAGGTATTGATGTTGGGGGCCTTGCGCGCGGCGTGCAGGTAGGCGGGCGCGCTGATCAGCTCGGTGTCGGCGGAGACGGTCAGGATGCGCTTCAGCCCCTCCAGGTACGCGGGACTCATGTGCTCGACGCCCTCGATGAGCTTGTGCTCGGAGATGCGTTCGAGGACGTCGGCGTCGCTCAGCGCTACAGCCACGGAAAGCTCCTTTGCGTTCGGGACCCTGCGCCGCGACTGCATGCGGCGGTAGCGATCATGGCGATGCAGGGAGATAGATGGCACGCACATCTTATGGCGTGGGCCAAAATGGTGTCAAGAAGAGGCGGGCTGCGACTGTGCGGACGGCTCCTCGCCGGAGATTGCCTCCGGTTGCATGCCCTGCGCTAGCGGCGTGATCCTGCGCAGGAGTGAGCGGCGCAGCCGGCCGATGCGCGCGCGATAGGCGTCCTCCGGCTGCCGCGGGCCACGCTTGGGAGGATCGCCCTGCGCGACGTGCCACTTGCGAAAGGCCAGCCCAATCTCCGTCTGATAGAGCGCGCGCGCCGTCAGCCAGGGACGCGCGCCGTAGGCGATAGCGTATTGCCGTTCCGCCGCCGTTCGCAGTCGGGCGTCCTGCGCCAGGATGTATTCATCGGGTGTCACGACGCCGGAGAGCGCCTCATCAGCCAGATACTCGCGAATAATCGCCGCCTCGCGCTGCAGCGACCGGAAGACGATGCCGAGCAGGATCGCCTGGGCGGCGAAGAGCGGGAGGTAGTCGAGCAGCGCGCCGATGGCTCCTATCCAGGGGCCACCCTCGCCCAGCGTAGCGGAATGGTTGGCGGCGTCGGCGGCGATGGCCACGAAGTCGAAGGCGGTGTGCAGGAGCAGCGCGGCGAGCAGGCCGAGCAGTGGCGCCAGGATGCGGTAGCGGCGCCCACGCGCGCCATGCGCCTCGCGCGCGTAGCCCAGCCCGGCGCCAAACGCCGCCGTAAACGTCGAGTGACCCAGCCAGCCCAGCGCGACACGTCCGACGATGAGGAAGCCGAAGTCCGTGTGGCTGCTGAGCGCGAAGTAGACGTAGTTCTCGACCATGGCGAAGCCTGCGCCGATCAGCACGCCGTAGATCACCCCATCGGTGACGTTGTCGAACTCGTCGCGCAGCAGCAGGAGCAGCACGAGCAGTCCCGCGCCCTTGATCAGCTCCTCCGTCACGCCTGCGGTCGCCGCCTGCGCCAGAGCGTTCCAGGCCCCGCCCAGCGCCTGTATAGGCAGCGCCTGATTTAGTGTGCGCTCGACGAAGAGCGTGGGTGGAATGGCGATCACCGCCCCCCAGAGGAAGGCCGCGAGCAGGAGCGGCAGCGGCTCGCGCTCGTAGCGGTCCAATCCCCAAACCAGCGCGGCGGCGCCAAGCGCCGGTATCAGCGGGATCGTGAGCGCGGCGAGGATGCGTCCCACGCCGCCGAGCGCCAGCGCGTCGCGTCCCACCAGCGCCGCCAGGCCGAGCGTGAGGACGGCGCAGACCGCGAAGAGCAGGGCCAGCGCGGCGATCATCGCCCACAGCGCGCGCGGGCCGAGTTTGCCGCGCAGCGCATATTGCAGGGTGACGCCAGGGCCGAGCAGGCGCGTCCCCGTCAGGCCGAGCGCGGTCATTTCGCCCGTTGGGCGCGTCTGCTGTGCGCCAGTTCCTGGAGGAGCGTCCTGCCTGATGGCGTCCGGCGCGAGCAACTGAAGTACGGTCGCGCCGAGTTGGAACAGCGCTCCCGGCGACACCGCCACGCGCGCGCCCGGCGCGACGGTTGCGGTCCCGGCCGCCTGCTCGACCCAGAGCGGGTTCGCGCTAGAGAGATTCTCGATCCACCAGCCGTCTGGCTCGCGCAGGAGCCGCGCGTGCTCGCGCGAGACCGCCGCATCCAGCAGCACGGCGTCGTTGCGGAGTCCACGCCCGAGACTGACGACGGTGTTGGCGACGGGATAGACCCACCCGCCGCTCAGCAGGGCGTGTGGCGGCTCGCCCGGCGGACGGGCGCCGGAGGGATCGGCCTCGACACGGATGACGCGCAGGACGGCGAGCGCGGGTGGCGTCAGGAAATTGACGAGGGCGCGTGTTCGTCGTATCCGGCTCGACCGCTGGGCTGGATCGCTCACGGCGGAGTTCGCCCCCCCTCTGGACGTCTCTGTGTCTGGCGCACACTATACCAGAAAGCGGTTCGCAGCGTGGCGGTACGGCCGCTCAACGCCAGCGCGACATCACGCGGCTGCGCGTCAGGCGGAGACGGCGGCGCTCTTGATGAAGGCCAGTTTCTTTCAGCGGCATGTAGACTATCATCAGCAATGGCAGGCGGCGGTCCGCACGGCGGCGCAGACACATGGCTGGCAGCTCACCTATGGGCGCTTGAGCGACGCGTTCGACATGATTGAGCAGTTGACGGCTGCGAGCGCAGGAACAGGCGAGACGCGTGTGGATAGGGAGGGGTGAGAAGATGGGCGCATTTCCACAGCAGCGCGCGGATGTCGAGACGTACCTGATGCCAGACGGCTCGTGCGTGCTCTTCGATCCGCGTCTGGGCGAGGGCTTTACACTGAACGTGGCTGGGGGCTGGTCTGGGAGTATTGCGACGCGGCGCTCTCGACAGAGGAGATCGCGCGCGAGGTGGCGTCGCTCCTGCCCAAAGAACCACAGGCGTACAGCGACGGGCTGGCCGTGATCGCGCAGTTGCTCGAAGCTGGTCTGCTGGAAATACGATCCGATCGCGTTTCGGCGGAAGTTGTAGAGAGTGAATCCCCCAACGCGGACGAATGATGAAGAAAAGCAATCGCCGGCACGTGACGCGAAAATCTGCTATAATGAAGGCAGTTGACTGCTGGCAAGTAGGTGAGACCATGCGCACGATCATTTTCCACAACGCAATCGTTATGCTCATGCCGATGCGCGGGCTCCCGCGCGGTCGGTTCTCTTCGCCTGCGCTTGGCTAAAAGCCGCAGCCGCGCCGGATGGGCCGCCCCGCGTGGGAGCGGCCCTTTTCTTTGGCTGCGGACATGGCAGCCTGTATCATGTCTGTGTCATCGTCTTTCTCTCACGCGCGAAGGAGCTAGCGCATGAACGATTCCAACCCGAACAACCGGTGGTACGTCACCACCGCCATTCCCTACGTCAACGCGCGGCCCCATATCGGCTTCGCCTTCGAGGTGATCCTGACCGACGCGCTCGCGCGCTACCATCGCCAGCGCGGCGAGGATGTGCGCTTTCTCACTGGAACCGACGAGAACAGCCTCAAGAACGCACAGGCCGCCGAGAAGGAGGGCATCCCCACCGCCGAGCTGGTCGAGCGCAACGCCGCGCACTTCCGCGCGCTACGCGAGTCGCTGAACCTCTCGTTCGACGACTTCATCCGCACCAGCGTCGAGCCGCGCCACCTGGAGGGCGTCGCCAAGCTTTGGGAGGCGTGCGACCGCAACGGTGATATCTACTCGCGCCCCTACAAGGGGCTATACTGCGTCGGCTGCGAGCAGTTTTACACCGACGACGAGCTGATTGACGGCCTCTGCCCGGAGCACCTGACCCGGCCGGAGTTGGTCGAGGAGAAGAATTACTTCTTCCGCCTCTCGCGCTATGCCGACCAGCTCCGCGAACTGATCGAGAGCGACCAGCTGAAGATCATCCCGCAGACGCGTAAGAACGAGGTGCTGGCGTTCATTCGTGGCGGCCTCAAAGACTTCAGCATCTCACGATCGCGTGGGCGCGCCCGCGACTGGGGTATCCCCGTGCCGGGCGATCCAGACCAAGTGATGTACGTCTGGTTCGACGCGCTCGGCAACTACATCACCGCACTCGACTACGCGCACGAGTCCAAGCTCTACCAGAGCTACTGGGTAGAAAATCCCAACCGGGTCCATGTGATCGGCAAAGGCATCGTGCGCTTCCACGCGATCTATTGGCCGGCGATGCTCCTCTCGGCTGGCGTCCCGCTGCCGACGAGCATCTTCGTGCATAGCTACGTCACTATCGGCGGCGAGAAGGTGAGCAAGTCGCTCGGCAACGTCGTGGATCCCGTCGAGCTGGCGCAGACCTACGGGACTGACGCCCTGCGCTACTACCTCCTGCGCGAGGTCTCGCCGTTCGAGGATGGCGACTTCACGCTGGAGCGCTTCATCCGCGCGTACAACGCCGGCCTGGCCGACCAGTTGGGTAACCTGCTCAACCGCGTCGTCAGCATGGTCGGACGCTACTACGATGGCGCAGCGCCAACGCCAGGCGCGCGCGCGGAGGAGGATGAGCGCCTGATCGGCGTCGCCGAGGGATTGCCCGAACGCATCCATACGGCGATCCAGCGCTTCGATACGCAGACCGCGCTGGCCGCGATCTGGGACCTGGTCGGCGCCGCCAACGGCTATGTCGAGGCGTCGGCTCCCTGGTCGCTGGCCAAAGCGCGCAAGGCCGAGGGAGCGGGTGGGCCAGCGGAGGAGCGGCTGGCCACAGTCCTCTACAACCTGGTCGAGGCGCTACGGCTGATCGCGTGGTATGTGCGGCCGTTCCTGCCCGCGACGGCGGACGGAATCGAGGCGCAACTGGGACTGGCGGATGGCGCGGCGGCCGTGGGGGAGACGGCGTGGGGCGGGTATCCCGCCGGGACGCGTCTGGTGGGTGGCCCTGTGCTCTTCCCGAAGTTTGAACTTCCCGCGGCGCCTGACGTAGATTGACACTCCCCCGCATACAGGCGGGAGATTCTCGGTTCTTCGCCGCAGCCTACGCTACGGCTCCCCGACGGCTCTGACCGAGCCGTTCTATGTTTCTGGCGGCATTGTGGTCTCGATGCAGACTGGTGCCGCAATCTGGGCACGAATGCCAGCGGACGGACAAGCCTTTAGAGACCAGAACACCACAGCCAGAACAGGTTTGGCTGGTATAGGCAGGCGGCACGGCGACGACTCTCCGACCGGCCCATGCTGCCTTGTGGGAGAGGATGCTCAAGAACTGGCTCCAACCCGCGTCGCTAATCGACTTGGCAAGGTGGTGGTTCTTGAGCATGTTGGCCGTCTGCAAGGCTTCGTGATAGATCGTATCGTTGCTTTGCACGAGGGCGAGCGCCGTCTTATGGTGGAAGTCTTGCCGCTGGCGCTTCACCTTCAGGTGGGCTTTGGCAAGCAGTGTGACCGCTTTGCGCCTGCGGTGGCTGCCTTTCTTGCGCCGACTTCCCCGGCGCTGCGCCGTCTTAAGCGCCCGCTCGGCGCGGCGATACCAGCCCGGATGAAAGATGCGCTCACCGTTGGACAGCGTGGCGAAGGCTTCCAGTCCAAGATCAATCCCGGTTTCCTGCCCCGTGGCGGGAAGCGGCTGCGTCGGGGCGTCAGCGCAGGAGAAACAGACATACCAGCCGTCGGCCTCGCGCGAGATCGTGACTGTCTTGAGTGCGCCCCCGATTGGGCGGGACCAGCGCACCGCAATCCGCCCGATTTTCGACAGGACCAGGAAGCCGTTGTCGAGCATGGCCCCGTTGCCGAATTGCTTGTAGGTGAACGAGTTGTAGCGAGCGGCGCCCTGGAAGCGAGGATAGCCGGGCGTCTGTTCCTCACGGATGCGGCGGAAGAAGGCCTGGAAGGCGCGGTCCAGCCGGGTGAGCACGTCCTGCAAGACCTGGGAATGGATGTCGCGGTATTCGGGCCGCACCTCTTTGACGGCAGGAAGCTCTGCGCTCTGTCCGGCGGCACTGATGTTCACACCACACTTTTGCCAGGCGTCGCGGCGCTCCTCAAGAGCAGCATTATAGAGTTCACGACAGCGGCGCAAGACAAACGCCATCGCCCGCTCCTGCTCCGGAGTCGGCTTAAGCTTGTATTTGAAGGTCTTGCGTACCGTCTGCGTCTCCATCTCCGTCCTTGCCTACGTCTTGCTCTGCCTCTCGATGTACTTGCGAATCGTCTCCTGGCTGACGTTGCCCGCCGTGCTCAGGAAGAACGAGCGCGTCCAGAGCGACGGGAGCGTGCGAAGCTGCGGGAACTCCTGTCGCAGATGATGCGAGCTGCGGCCCTTGATGCGCCTCGGTATATCCGATGGCAGCGTGTTCGGGTCCGCGCGAACGACGAGGTGGACATGATCGGGCTGAATCGCCAACCCGAGCACCGTCCAGTCGCGTTCAGTCGCTACCTCGCGAACGATCTGCTCCAAGCGGGTGCGAATCGGGCCAACAAGCACCGTGCGCCGCCGCTTAGGACACCAGATGATGTGGTACACCACCAGGTGGACGGTGTGCCCGTCGTGTGCGTAGTCCATGTTGATACTGTACCATTCCTCAACACGGCTCGCAAGGCGGAAAGGCCATTCATCCCCCGACTAAAGCCGGAGGCTTTCTAGCCCATTTTCTGTAAGTTGGCGCGTTTCCGACTCGGGTTCCCGCCGCCTGCCAGGCGCAACGTTCGGCGGCGCGCCGTGTGGCGCGTCTGGCAGGCGGACGACGCGGCTTACTAATTGGCTAGCGCCGGTTGACGGCCTGTTGCAGAAAATGTATGCTGTTGACGTGCCGCCCCACCTGAGCTGGGGCGCCGATGTCTTGTGCGCCCGCGCGTCTATATTGTTATTGCAAGGAGTGCCCGGTGCCGCAATCCGCAACATCCGCTGCGACGCTTCAGCCCGGCACGATACTCGCAAAACGCTATCGCATTGAAAACGTGATCGGTAGTGGCGGCTACGCATGCGTCTACCGCGCGATTGACATGGACTTCGGCTACGAGCGCGCCATCAAGGAAGTGCTGGACGCTGATCCGGGCGTACGCAAGCAGTTCCGCTTCGAAGCCGAGTTGCTGATCAACATCCAACTCCCGAATATACCGCATGGCTACGCGGTCATCGAAGATCGCGGGCGCATGTTTCTCGTTATGGAGTTTGTGCGCGGCAAAGACCTCGAAGAGCTCCTGAACGATAACCTGGTGCATAAAGGGCGCCCGCTGGATGAGGCGAGCGTGCTACGGTGGATGATTGACATCTGCGGCGCGTTGCAGGAGTTGCATACCCTCAGGGTTCCCATCATCCATCGAGATATCAAGCCAGCGAATATAAAGATCACGCCGGAGAACCGGCCGGTGCTGATTGACTTCGGCCTCGCCAAGCTCCAGCGCAGCGGCAACCCGACGATGACCGCCGCGCAGGGTGTCTCGCCGGGCTTCGCGCCGCCGGAACAGTACATGGCGAAGGGCAGGACCGATGGGCGCACCGACCTCTACGGGCTGGGCGCGACGATGTATGCCTGTCTGACAGGGAAAGATCCCGCCGAGGCGCCCGCGCGATTGCTCGCGCAGACCGGGGCCGGGCATGGTGGAGCGGCGCTCGTGCCCCCACGCCGGCTAAATGCGCGCATCAGCGACGCGACCGACAAGGTCATCACGCGCGCGCTGGAGCTATCGCCCATGCACCGCCAGCAGAGCGCGCGGCAGATGCGCGACGAGCTGCGCGCCGCCCTCGCGGCGTTGGAGGGCGGGCCAGACGCCACAGCGGGAACGGGCAAGCGTCGCGCCGTCAACGCGCCGGAGGATAGTAGTAAGCGTCCGGTGGCCGCGCGCCCGGTGGATATCGTCGAACAGCCGAGCGCGAAGCAGCCCGCAACGCCGGGCCAACGCGCCTCCAAAGGAGCGGCCAAACCTGCGACAGCAGGGCCGCAGCGAGGCGCGGCGCAGGTATTCGTCCCTCCACCCGCTGCGCAGGCAGGACGCCCTCTGCCGCTGCCGCAGACGCCAATGAATCAGCAGACAGGCAAACAGGGCGCGGTCGCTCCGTTCGCTGGCCAGGCGCGGGGCAATCTCGCGCTCGACACGCCGCCGCGCGCCGCCCCCACGCCGAAGGGCGCTCCGGTGCCTGCGACCAAGGTGATGCCGGCGTTGTCTCCTGTCGCGAAAGCGCCTCAGGGGCCCCGCCCGTTGATCAATCTCGGTGGCCCGAAGATCAGCGGCTTCGGCAAGTTCATCCTGACGCTCTCGGTGATCGAGACACTCTGGGGGGGAGCGGCGCTCTCTCTGGGCATCCTGGCCATCGCGCGGCAGGGAAGCCCAGCCCCCATGCTGGAATACGGCATCGTCTGGCTGGCCATCGCCGTCATCGTCAGCCTGTTTGGTGGGCAGGCGCTGAGCCGTCCGATCCACCGGCAGGGAACCTGGCCCAACCTGCGACGGGGGTTACAGGGGACGCTCTTCGTGATGATCACGCTCGCCGCACATGCCGTCGCGCTCTGGGGCGTTATCATCTTCAACGCCACCGCGACCAGCCAGAACTACATGGTCGCCGCGTTCATCCTCTTTGGTTTCCTGACGTTGCTACTCGGCATACTCTCCGTCGTCAATATGCTCAAATAGTCCGCGCCGGCCAGCGCGCCCACAGGCGTTGAGGAGAGGCGCTCGTATGCCACGGATGAATCCGCGTCTCGAAGGGCGCGAACTCAACGTCATGTTCCGCATCGGCGCGCTCGTCCATGGCCGCACGGACGTTATCCACCTGGAGTTCGGCGAGCCGGATTTTGCCACGCCGCCACACATCGTGGCCGCCGCCCAGGCCTCGCTGGCGAACGAGCGACAGGGCTACGGCCCCGGACCTGGCTTGCCATCGCTGCGCGCGGCGATCGCCAGTCGTGTCGCGCGTGTCAATCAGTTCGCGCCACAGCCAGAGCAGGTGGTCGCGACAATGGGCGGCACCGGTGGGCTGATGTGTAGTCTGATCGCGCTCTGTTCGCCCGGCGATGAGGTCCTGACGCCTGATCCCGCCTGGCCAGGCTACGACGCGATGATTGCCGCGACGGGCGCCATACAGGTTCGCTATCCGCTCGTGGCCGCACAGGAGTGGCAGCCCGATCTGGATACGCTCGCAGCGCTCTGTACAGCGCGGACGAAGGCGCTGGTCATCAACTCACCGGCCAATCCGACCGGCGCCGTCTTCACACGCGCGATGGTGGAGCGGCTGGTCGAGTTCGCACAGCGTCACGATCTGTGGATCCTCTCCGACGAATGCTACGACGAGTTGCTCTACACAGGCGAACATCTCAGCCCCGCCACGCTCGACCCGCAGCGCGTCGTCACCATCGGCACCTGCTCGAAGGCGTACGCCATGACTGGCTGGCGCGTCGGCTGGGCCGTCGCTCCGGAGCAGGTCGCCGCCGCGATTGGCCTGGCGACGACTTCCGCGATCAACAACCTCCCCACCTTCGCGCAACGCGCGGCGGAGGCGGCGCTCGCCGGCCCACAGGACTGCGTCGCCGAGATGCGCGGGGCGTATGAGCGCCGGCGCGACCTGGCGACGGGGCTGCTGGAGGCGCGAGGGCTGCGGGAATACACGCCAAGTGGGGCGTTCTACCTGCTGATCAATGTGGCGCGCGCCGCCGGGCTGCCTGATGACGCGCCCTTCGACAGCCTGGCGTTCGCCGAGGCGTTGCTGCGCGAACAGGGCGTCGCGGTCGGGCCAGGGGTGGCGTTCGGCGAGCGCATCCCACGCTACGTGCGCGCCAGCCTGGCGCGCGGCGACGACGAATTGCGCGCCGGAATAGCTGGCGTGATGGAGTACGCGCGAACGTACACCGAGCGCGCCCTCACGCGCTGAACGCCGCGGCGATCACGATGCGCACCTGCTCCGCGCATGTGCGCAGGAACTCGTCGGCGTCCGGCGCCGCCATTTCCTCGGCTTCGGCGACCAGGTCGGCAAGCGCGGCGACATCGGGCTGCGCGCCGGGATGGCGCAGGCGCGTCTGCGCGGCGTATGTCTGCGCCAGCGATTCAACCGTTACCGGGTGTAGCTCGACCACCTCCGGGAAGCGCCGCATCGGGATCGCCAGGGCGTCGGCGGGCTGGCCGAAGTGGTCGGCGAGCCGGTCGCTGAGGCGCTGGACCAGCGCGCTATCGGCGCAGGCGGCGGTGATGCGCTCGCCCCGCTCTGGACGTTCCGCGAAGAGACGCCGCTCGAAGGCCATCTCGATCAGGTTGTGCGCCTTCCACCACCCCTGGGCGGGGTCCACGTCGCAGGCAGCCGCCGCGCGCTCCGCGAGGGGTCGTCCGCGCTGGAAGGCGTAGCCGCGCTCAGAGGCGGGCAGTCCGCCATATTCCTCGTCGCTATACCAGTCGAAGCCATGCGGCTCGACGCCATGCGAGAGCGCGCCCTGAGTAAACTGGCGAAACTCGTCGCCCGCTGGCAGGCGAGACGCGTACGCCGCCAGCGCTGCTCCCTCGCGGTGCGTCTGCTGGTGGGTGAGCGGGCTGCCGTAGAGCATGTCCGGCCAGACGCAGCCGAGATAGTGCGCCAGCGTCGGGCTGGGAACGCATTGCTCGATCATCCAGGCGTGCGCGAGCGGAAACATGTGTGGCGCCTCTCCTCCCGCAGCGTGCCTACTGGTCGGGGTTGGGCGCGCTCCCCGGTGTCGGCGGTGGGGCCGGCTTGAGGCCGACCCGCGAGAAGCCCCAGTCCAGCAGGGCGCGCATGTCGTCGGTCCGCACCTGCCAGGAAGGATCGCCCAGCACGGCGCCGACGATCAAGTGGCCCTGGCGGCGCGCGGAGAAGGCCATCGTGTAGCCCGCGGCGACGGTATAGCCCGGCTTCCCGCCCAGGGCGCCAGGGTAGGGCGAGCGCGAGCCAGGGAGCAGGTCGTTACCCGTCTGCAGGTCGTATGCCTTGTGCGTCTCGGTGGCCGGGATGCTGTACTTCAGCGTCGAGGCGATCTCGACGAAGTCGGGAAGTTTGAGGTCAGCGGCGGCGAGTGTCGCCAGGTCGCGCGCGGAGGTGTAGTGGTTGGGATCATCGTCGAGGCCGTGGGGGTTCGTGTAGTGCGTGTGGGTCAGCCCAAGCTCGCGGGCGCGCGCGTTCATCAGCTCGACGAAGGCCGCCTCATTGCCGCCAACCTCATCGGCGATGGCCACGGCGGCGTCGTTGCCGGAAGGCAGGAGCAGCCCATAAAGGAGATCGCGCAGGCGCAGCCGCTCGCCCGCCGTGACGCCCATCTTGCTGCTCCCCGGACGTGCCAGCGCCGCAGCGTCCGGCCCGATAGTCACGAGGCGGTCCAGCCCTTTGGACTCGATGGCGAGCAAGGCGGTCATCAGCTTGGTCGTGCTGGCCATGGGACGTTCGGCGTCGGCGTCCTTGACATAGTAGATCTCGCCGGTGTCGCCATTGAAGACGAAGGCGTTGGTCGCCTGGATGGCAGGCTCTCGCGCGAGCGCCGCGCTTGCCGCCGCGCCGGTGGGATCCTGTCCACGCTTGGGCGCTTCAGCGCTGACCATCCGCACGACGGTGACGAAGAACGCGGCGAATAAGACCACTGGCAGCGCGATCCACGTGAGGCTGTGAACCAGCGTGCGCCGTGACTGTCGGGCGGTGGATACGCTCATGCCGCTCTCATTCGTCCGTGTGGTTCTATACGTCGCTAAGTGTGACCCGAGGATGCTCGCGGATGCGTGCGGGTGGGTCGCGCCCATGCCAGTGTATGTCGCGCGCGGGCGCCCGTCAACGTGCCTGTGCCCTTTCTCTGCCGAAGGCATGGCGCAAGAAACGGCGCAAGCCGGACATGGGGCGTCCGGCTCGTGCGCCATGGGGCTTGACCTAACCGCCACGGTTGGGGCGCGGGGGCGGGATCGAACCGCAGCGTTTGCGGTGCCAAGGGGCGGGATCGAACCGCCGACACCAGCATTTTCAGTGCTGTGCTCTACCGACTGAGCTACCTTGGCGTATATGTGGCCGAGGCGCGAGGCATTTGGCCCGACGCCAGCATGCGCCAGTGTATCATCGGCGGCGAAACGCTGTCAACCCGCGGGGACGGCCCCACCCCGCGCGTGATGCCGCTGAGAGCGAGTTATGAACCGCCGAGCAAGGTGAGCAGTTTGGGAAGCAAGAGGCAGACGAATATACCAAAGATGCGGTCAGAGCGTCCGTCGAGACACACGGGCTGCCGATCTGAGCGCTCCAGCGCACCCGTTCGTTGTGATCAGCGCTGAGTTCGTGGGCGCCGACGTCATCACCACACTCCTGGCTGGTGAGATCAGGGGCGCGCCCGGCGTATCACTCGTGTGGGCTGTCGAGGTGACTGGACCCTATGCCACGAGTGGATCAATGGGAGCGCCTCCGCCGCAGTGCCCTCACGGCGTCGTGGTGGTCGCTCCGACGACGGGCGATCCGCTCCTTGTCGGCGGCCGCCCCTGAAGGAGACCGGTATGCCTGGGACAATCAGGTGGCGCCGCTAGGCAGTAATCACGCTGTCGGTGTGCTGCTGCTTGCTCAGCGTCGCCTGCGCAGAAAACACTCCACAAGGAAGAGGAGGGGGAGGCCTACCGTCATACTTCGTTTGGAATGACAGCGCCTCGGTGGGCGCGACGACCCCCCAGGAGGCGTATGCCCGCAGCGCGCGTTTCACGCCCTGCATCGCGTCCAAAGACGGCAAGACCACGAGCGCCGACCAGAGCGCGACCTGGCTCGTCAGTGGGTCGGGTGTGGGCGTGGTCTATCTGCGCGCCACCTGTCGCAACACGTACCATGGGAACTATTTGTACCGTGGCTTCCTCGCGGTGGCCAAAGGAACCTTTGGCGGCAGGCACGACACTTGGAATTTCGATGGATTCCAGAAGCGTCTGCCGTTCCCACCAACGCTGGACCCTATCCTGACACCATCGCTGCGTGTGCCGTCGCTTACCGATCTGTTCCCAGCGGACGACTATAACGAAGTAGGTCCGTGGCGCCCGGAAGTAGGTCCGCGGATCCTGAGTACACCGATGGCGGGGACGATCTGGGTTGCGCTGACGCCCCGCGACTACGTCCTGGGGCTGGTCAAGGACCGCATCACTCGCCCGCAGGAGGCGACCACGACGACGGTCGGCGGGCTGCCGGGGTGGGTGACGGAGGCGAACGGGATGGCGACGATCGTCGCGCCTCGTCCCGATGGCGCGGTCTTCTTCTTTGCCGGCGCCGGGTCCGCGAGCGAGGTCGAGGCGCTCGCCGCGCGTGCTCTACCCCGCGCCGAGGAGGCCCTCGGTGGCCCGCTGCCGCCAGCGATCACCCCCACCCTGCCAGCGGCGATCACCCCCAGCCCCGGGACGTGAGCGGCAGGCGCCGTGTTGAGGGTCGAGACGGTCAGCGAGGGCGCGACAACGGCCCGTTCATCATCGCAGACAGCGCGAGGAGCGGGATGCCGCTTCATGCTCCCCATGCTCTGCGCTCGGCGCCAGCAGTTCAGAACACCCTCTAAGGGTAGATCTTCTGGCCATGGGCGAGCATCGCGAGGAATTTCTGTATGCGTGCGGAGCGCGTCTCGGCCTTCTTCGCTGTCTGGATGCGGTACAGGATCGCGTAGCGGTTGCGGCTGTCCAGCGTCTTGAAGAATGTTTGCGCCGCCGGATTCGCATCCAGTTCGTGCTGAAGATCTTCTGGCACGGTGATTGCGCTCTGTGGGTCGTAGGCGGCGTCCCAGCGCCCATCGGCCTGCGCGCGCTCCACCTCCCGCAACCCCGCCGGTTGCATCTTGCCCTCAGCGATGAGCGCACTCACCTTCTCCACGTTCACGCGTGACCAGCCGCTCCTCGCGCGGCGCGGGGTGAACTTCTGCAAGAAGTGCGTGTCGTCGAGGCGGGCCCGCTGGCCATCGATCCAGCCGTAGCAGAGCGCGACCTCCAGCGCCTCCGCGTGCGACACCGACGCGACGCCCGTCGCTTTTTTGGCGATCTTCAGCCAGACGCCGCGCGCATCAGCGTGATGCTCTTCGAGCCAGGCGTCCCAATCCTGCTGACTCTGGAATGAATGTGTCGGCAGGTCATCTCCACCGGCCATAGGTCAGGCGCTCAGTCGCGCAGCGGGCGCGGCGGCAGCGGGCGCACCAGCGGGCTGATTGGCTGCGGGTTCTCCTCCTTGCGGCGTGGGATGCGCTGGCGCACCAGATACGATGGCGCGCGCGCCAGGTCGTCCATCTGGAGGTTCACGTCCGGGCCGAAGCGGTTGAAGAACGACAGTTCGAAGTTCGGCGTCTCGCCCAGCGCGCCGTGCGGGCAGACCTCCACGCAGTCGCCGCAGAAGATGCAGCGATCAAGCGCGAAGTCGTAGCGCACCAGTTCGCGCTCCGCCATCATCAGTGAGCCGGTCGGGCAGACCTGCACGCATGCGCCGCACGAGACGCAGTCGGTCGAGTGCAGCGAGACGTTGAACGGCGTCGAGACGATGGTGTCGTAGCCTTTGCCGAACATGCCGTAGCAGTTCGGGCCGATCACGTCGTGGCAGACGCGCACACACTGGGTGCAGTTGATGCACTTGTTCGGGTCGCGCAGGATGAAGCTGTGCGACATATCGAAGTCGTAATCGTGGTAGTCGCTCGGCTCACCATCGTGAAAGCGGTTGTTTTCGAGGTCGTACTCGATGCTGTACTTCTGCAGGTCGCACTGCCCCGCCGCCGGGCAGGCGCACTGGAGGCAGCGCCCCGCCTCGCGCTCGGCCTGCTCCTGCGTGTAGCCCAGCTCGATCAGCTTAAAGCTGCGCACGCGCTCCTCATACGGCAGCATCGGCATCTTGACCTTCGGCTCGACCGGCTTGTAGGGCACGATGTCGAAGAGGTCGGGCGTGCGCTCCTCGGCCTCGATGCGCTTAGAGACGAGCGCCATGTCCTCACCGCGCAGATAAGCGTCAATCGCGCGCGCCGCGAGCTTGCCCTGCCCCACACCCTCGATGATCGTCGCCGCGCCGATCACCGCGTCGCCGCTGGCAAAGACGCCCTTGCGCGCGGTCATGAAGTTGAACGGGTCGGTCTCGATGGTCGTGCGCTTTGTCCACTTCACGCCAGAGGACTCCGGCAGCACCGTCGGGTCGGGCTTCTGGCCGTAGGCCGGAATCACCACGTCGCAGGGGATAGTGAACTCGCTGCCCTCAACCGGCACCGGGCGGCGGCGTCCAGAGGCGTCCGGCTCGCCGAGCGTCATGCGCTGGATCTCGAGCCCCGACACCTTGCCATTCTCCAGAATCACCCGTGTCGCCGCGCCGAAGAGCTGGAGGTCCGTGCCCTCGTTCTCGCCGTCCTCGACCTCCTCGAAGGTTGCGCTCATCTCGCCGCGACCGCGCCGGTAGACGGTGTGAACCTTCGCGCCCAGCCGCAGCGAGGTGCGCGTGCAGTCGAAGGTGGTGAAGCCGCCGCCCAGCACGACGACCTCCTGCGTGTCGTCCACCGGCACCGGCTGCCCGTTCGTCTTGTCGATCAGGTACGCGATGGCGTTGATGACGCCAGGCGCGTCCTGGTTGTCCAGCCCCAGCTCGTTCGAGGTCCACGCGCCGATCGCCAGATGCACCGCGTCGAAGCCAGCGTTGAAGAGATCGTCAATCGTGAAGTCCGCGCCGAGCTTGACGTTGTACTGCGCCTCAACGCCCAGCTTCCAGACGCCGTCGAACTCCTGATCCATGATATCCTTGGGCAGGCGGTACTCCGGGATGCCGTAGCGCAGCATGCCACCGGCCTGCGGCTGCATGTCGTAGACCTTGACATAGTGTCCCTTGAGCGCGAGGTAGTAGGCGGCGGTCAGCCCGGACGGCCCCGCGCCCACGACGGCGACCCTCTTGCCGGTCGACACCTCCTGTGGCCAGGGCGTTGGCGGATCGTCGAGGCACTGCGTCGCCGCGTAGCCATGCATGCGGCAGATCGCGATCTCCTCCTCGACGAGCGTGCGCCGGCAGTCCTCCTGGCAGGGCGCCGGACATGTCAGGCCAAGGATGTAGGGGAAGGGCAGCACCTCTTTGACCAGACGCGCCGCTTCACGGTTTTGCCCCTGCGCGATCAACTCCAGGTAGCCGGGAATGTCGATGTGCGTCGGGCAGGCGACCTGGCACGGTGGCTGGCAGTAGGCGTTGTGGTCGGAGAGCATCATCTCCAGGTTGGTGCGGCGGATGTGCTTGAGCTGATCTGACTTCGTGCGTACGGTCATACCGGGAGTGGCGGGCGTATTGCACGAGGGCAGCGGACGCTCGGCGCCGTCGATCTCGACCAGACACATGCGGCAGGCCGAGGTCGGCTCCAGCTTCTCGTCGTTGCAGAGGTTGGGGATGTCGAGGATACCGTTGTCGATGGCCACGCTGAGCACCGTCTGCCCCTCATAGGCGCGCATCGTGCGCCCGTCGACGGTGATATCGAACGACCGCTGGCCGTATTCGTTGCGCTCAAAGCGCTGGTCGCCAGGAGTGGGCGTCGTCTCCTCGCGAATCGTGACCGCCATAAAATCCCTCGTCTCCGCTATCAGCAAGGCCGCTCAGAACGTCCCGGTTCGCCTCAAGCATGGTCAAGTCAAAGCACGTGTTTCGTCGTGTAGCGATGCGCGCGCACGGGGGAGCAGACGCCGGTTGGGCAGCGCCCCTCCAGATGCGCCCTGAAGTCGTCGCCAAAGTATCTCGTCGCCGTGACCACCGGGTTGACGGCGCTGACGCCGAACCCACACAGCGACCCGTTAGGAATGTAGCGCGAAAACTCCTCAAGCAGCGCCAGATCATCCTCCTGGCCGAGCGAGCTGACAATGCCTTGCAGCGTCCCCGCGATACGCTTGACGCCGACCCGGCAGGGCACACACTTGCCACAGGATTCCTCCGCCAGATACTCGGAGCGCTCCATCGCCCAACGCACCATGCAGGTCTCCACGGGCAGGACCTCGATCACGCTCGACCCAATGATCGCTCCGGCGTCTTCCAGCGTGTCGTAGTCGAGCGGCGTGTTGAGCATCGACAGAGGTAGCGCGCCACCCTCTTTGCCCCCCACCACGATAGCGCGCGTGTTCGACTCGTTGACCTCGGCGCCCGCCGCCCGCAGCGTCTCCTGGAGGGTTGCGCCGAAGGGAACCTCGACGACACGCCCATCGGCGTCGCTCGCGCCAAGGGAATAGACGGTGAAGAGCTTTGTCCCTGGCGTCGCCTTCGCGCCAACGGCGGTGAAGCTCTGCGCGCCGCGTCCGACGATCCACGAGAGGCTCGCCAGCGTTTCGACGTTCTGCACGGCGGTGGGCTTGCCGAAGACGCCATACTCCGTGGGGTACGGCGGGCGCTGCTGCGCCTTCATCGGGCGCCCCTTGATGATCTCGATCATCGTCGTCTCTTCGCCGCCCATGAACCCGCGCTCGACGCCGACCAGCGTCACCGAAAACTCAAAAGACGATCCCTGGATCGCGCGCCCCAGCAGCCCGTTCTCCAGCGCCTCGCCCAGGGCCTTGCGCACGGCAGCGGAGGCCGCCTTCTCGCCAGCGCGCATGTAGAGATGCCCTTCGGTCGCGCCGATGGCGTAGGCGGCCAGCGCCATACCTTCGAGGACCTGGTGCGGGTTGCGCTCCAGCAGCGTCGCGGCGATGCGCGAGCGCGGGTCGGCGTCGTAGGCGTTGCAGACCACGTACTTGGCGTCCGCTTCCGAACGTCCCACCAGCGTCAGCTTCTCCGCCGTCAGCACTCCCGCGCCTCCGCGCCCACGCAGTTGCGCCGCCTTGATCTCGCCGATCACCTCGGCGGGCGTCATGTCTGTGACCGCCCGGCGCAAGGCCGTGTAGCCGCCCGCGCCACGGTAGTCTTCGAGTGTGGACAGGGTCAGCAATCCATCAACGCCGAGGAGGCGGTTCTGCATGTCAGGCACGCGGCGCCCTCCTGTGGTTGATGCTGCCATACTTGCCACGTGTCGCCGGGGTGGGGCCACGCTCCGCCTGATCGGCGCGCAAGACGCCCGGCGCGACCGGCGTCGCTGGCTGGAAGTACGGGCTGGCGGTGACGATGCCGAAGAGGTCGCTGATGTCCACGCCGCGCCGCTCCACGACTCGCCAGGCCACCGCCAGCGGCATGCCGTTGTAGATGCGCATGAGCTCGTCGAGCGTCTCGGTCAACTCCCAGGAGTCGAGCGAGGCGTGGTCGAGCAGCTCGTCGGCGGCCGCGAGATCTACCGGCTGCTCCAGCTCCGGGACGACTGGGGTCAGCACCGGCGGCGAGTGCGGCTTATTGGGATACTCGACGGCGTATTCAGACATGCGCGGCGTGTAGTAGCCCGCCACCGAGGTCGCGGAGAAGTAGGGGCGGCGACGGAAGCGCAGCGTCGGGCGCGCCTCGATGGTGATGGCGCGCGGCGGGCAGATCTTCTCGCAGAGCAGACACGCCTCGCACTTCAGGTTGAACGGGGTGTCCTGGCCCTCCTCGGTAATGAGTTGAATCAGGCCGCGCGAGCGCGCCGGCAACTGGCGCTTCTCGTAAGGGTAGAGGCGGGTGACCTTTGGCCGGGTCAGGTGGCTGAGCGTCAACCCCAGACCCTGGAGGATACCGCGCATGGACGACTCCTTGACGACTCCGCACTACTCGCCCTTGAGCTTGAGGCCCTGCTTTTCGATCTTCTCGCGCAGCTTCAGCAACCCCTCGATCAGCGCCTCGGGGCGCGGCGGGCAGCCGGGCACGTAGACATCCACCGGCACGAGCGTGTCCACGCCCTGCACCGTGTAGTAGCTATCGTAGAACTCGCCGCCGGAGGTGGCGCACTGGCCCAGCGAGATCACCCACTTCGGATCGGGCATCTGCTCATACAGACGAATGAGCCGTGGCCCCATCTTGATGGAGACGGTGCCCGCGACGATCATCAGGTCCGCCTGGCGCGGACTGGCGCGAAAGACCTCGGAGCCGAAGCGCGAGAGGTCATAGTGCGCCTGACCAGCGGAGATCATCTCGATGGCGCAGCAGGCCAGCCCATAGCCTAGCGGCCAGATCGAGCGGCTGCGCGTGTAATTCTGCGCCCAGTTGAGCATGTCGCGCAGCGAGGTCAACTGGACGGGCGCCTCCTGCTGGCCGGGAATATAGTCGGCGGGCGACTTGGCCGCCATTGGGAGCTCGATGCCACGCCGTGGCGTGTTTGAAGGAGTGTTAGTACTCATAGATTCAGGCGTTCCCTTCCTGCCAACCTGGAGCGTGCGGCTGAGAAGCGCTGTATGGCCGACCTTGTGAGGATCGCTGGGCGGCGCTGGTGTAGAGGAATAGGCGAGCATGAAGCGACTGCGCTCAACGATACCTGATCGTCGGGCCTAGCTTCTGCGCCGGGCAAGGCAGTCCAATAAGGATTATAGCATGGCCCATGCCAGCGCATGAAGTCTCAGCCTCGTGGACCGGCAAGCAGAACGCATACTCCTCACAACAGGGACAACGAGCCAGCGTCCCGCGAGGCCACGTGCGCCGCTGGTCATGAGGGATCACTGGCGCGCGGGAAGCGCTTGGGGCCTAGCGCTTGGGGCCTATAGTAGACTAGTAGTGCGCCATGCTCGATCGGGTTCAGATCCAGCGTGACCACCTCCTTCGAAATCTCCACAAACGCGCTATTGCGGAGGCGTTCATGTCCAGTGTCGCCTTGTTCGAGCTGCTCGCCGCCCTCTGCGCTGGCGTGGCGGCGCTCTTTCTCTTCGATCAGCAACTCTACCGCCCGCGTCCCTACAAGCTGGCGTGGACGCTCGGCCTGTTCTGCTACGCCATCGCTGCGGGCGCGGCGTTCCTGGGCGAGTGGCATGGCTGGTCGGCGGCGACCTACTCGGCGTGGTACTACTTCGGCGGCATCCTGACGGCGGCGTATCTGGGGCTTGGCTCGCTCTACCTCCTCGGGCCGCGCTGGCTGGCGCGCGTGGTCGCCGCGCTGATGATCGCGCTCTCGCTCTACGCCGCCGCGCGCATCCTGCTCTATTCCATTCCTCCCGCGACCCTCACCGCGATCTCCACGGCCTCGACGGCGCAGATCACCAACGTGCGCGACTTCCAGGTCTTCCCCGTCGACCTGCGCGCCGTCGCGGTGGTGATGAACATCACTGGCGCGCTGCTGCTCTTCGGCGGCGCGCTCTGGAGCGCTTGGAGCCTCTGGCGGCGGCGTGGTCCACGCTACCGCCTGGTCTCGATGACCCTGCTCGCGCTGGGCGCGGTCTTCCCCAGCATCCTCACCGGCGCGCAGGCGCTCGGCTACAGCGCCGCGGCGGCGCTCGGCGAGTTCCTCGGCGCGGTGTGTTTGCTGGCCGGGCTACTCATCAGCCTGGATGTCTTCGCCGTCTTCCGTGTTCCCTTCACACGCATCACGCTGCGCGACCGTGCGCCCGCGCCGTCCGTCGAGCGACGCTAACCAGCGGGGACGCCGTCGCGTAGGTATGGTGTCATCAATGGGCAGGCGCCACAGTCTTCTGTGCGGATATGGGGAATCAGAGCCATGAACCGAACATCACTACATGATGCGCGCCCAGGCGTGCGGCGCGTGTCTGGCGCGGCGTTCCTGTTGATCGCGCTCCTGGTCGCGCTCACTGGCTGCGTGCGTATCGACCGCGACGTGCGCGTGAACGACGACGGCTCCGGGACCTACGCCCTGACGGTAGGGTTCAATCGCGATCTGGCGACAGCGTATGGCCCGTCACTGGTCAACCAGATGACCGAGTATGGCGAGAGCGTGAAGGCCAGGGGCGGGACGTATGGCCGCTCTGATGACGACACATTCACCTACTGGAGGTTTACGCGCCCCTTCCACACGCCCGCCGAGCTGAACCAGGCGCTCACCAACCTGCCAAGCCTCACCCTCGGCTCCTCGACGCTCTCCTCTCAGGATCAGTTGACGCTGACCGAGAACTCCGGGCCGTTCGTCAACGAGTTCCGCCTGGCGGGGACGATCGCGCTGCTGCCCAATGGCGCGATCAACAGCACGACGCAGGATCTCTTCAAGGACGCGCACAACACGCTCGTCATCACCATGCCCGGCATGATCACGTCACACTCCGGCGGGACGCAGGCGGGGAACACGATCACCTACACCGTCGGCTACACACAGACCGCCGCGGTGAATGTCGCCAGCCGCGCGGTCAACTGGCAGGTCGTCGCCCCGGCGGGCCTGGTGGTTGGAGGGCTCCTCGCCGCGCTGGCGATCCTCAGCCTCATCCTCGCGTTCCGCCGGCCCAAGCGCGACCCATGGCAGCCAGCATCACAGGGGCCGCAGCTGATGGCGTCCGATGACTACCCCACGACGCCGAGCCTGAGCGACAGGAACCAGATGTGGCAGTAGGATGAAAACGCTGGTGTGCGCGGCTAATTTCTGAGGGCGAGAACATGCGAGCGTCGTTCCTGTCCTCGCGCGCCAATCGTCAGGCAAGGTCAGAGCCATCCGGCGCGACGGCCCGGCGCATCGCCTCCACCGTCTGATCGGAGCGCCGCGCGACCTCCTCCGGCGTCAGCTCGCTCCAGCGCGCCAGAAGCCAGTCGTCGCTACCGCGATCGAGCGCCTGCAGCCAGGTGAGCAGGAGTTCTTCGGGCAAATCATCACGGATCACGCCGAGCGCCAGGCCACGTCGCAACATGGCGAGCACATACGTTTGAAAGCGCGCCACGTAGCTCGCCAGTGGCCCATCCATCAGCGTCGCCGGCTCGATCTGCCCCAGCGCCTTCAGCGCGCCGAAGAGCCAGGGGCGGTCGAACGCGCGCGTGAGCGGCTCGCGACGAAGACGCGCGAAGGTTGGCCAGTAGCTGTCCGCCGTCAGGCTTGCCGGGTCGAGTGTCTCGTCGAGCAGCGCGATGCGGTCGCTGCAGTACTGTACGGTGGCCGCGAAGAGGTCGGCCTTGTCGGCGATGTAATAGTAGGCCGCGCCCTTGCTGATCTGCGCCTGCTCCAGGATACGGTTGATCGAGGCGCCCGCGAAGCCATGCGCGGCGAACTCGCGCGCCGCCGCCTCCAGCAGGCGCTCACGTCGCTCCGGCTCCAGCTTCTCAAAGCGGGGGAAGGGCATGCGAGGACCTCCGTGGCGGGAAGATCAGCCCGCGCAGCCAGCCGAAGAGCACGATCGCCACACCGAGGACGATGGCCCACCACTGGTGATACCACGCGCCGACGACCATCGGAATCGTCCCCGCGAGGCGCAGCGCCTGCATCGCTGGCGTCATCTCCCAGGCCAGATAGCGTCCCACAGCGGAGTTCTTGATCCAGCTGAAGTCCATCGTCAGCAGCATGATGGTCGAGACGATGATCGGTGGCAGGAACATCCACGCCAGCGCGGGCCAGAAATCATGAAACCAGAAAAAGTAGGTCGAGACCACTGATGCGGTGATATCTGTCGCCAACTTGAGCGGATGCGCCTGATGGTAGAGTTGTTTCTCGCGATAGCTCATGCGCCGGTCTCCTTTCATAGACCATCGAGTCAGACTACCTGGTCTAACGATAGGATGCGATCCAGCGCTTGTCAAGGGGCGCAGTGGCCGGAAGGTCGTGGATGACGCGTTGCGAGGGCGAACAGCGCGGCGGCGACGGGGAGTCAGGCGTCGAGCAGGGCGCGGACGATGCCGGCGAGGTCGCGCGGGTCATAGGGCTTGCGCAGCAGCACACCCTCGCGCACGCCCAACTGGTGAAGGTCATACGAGGTCGCCGAGGTCACGAAGATGATGTGCGTGTCACGGCTGGCAGGATGCGCGCGCAACTGCGAGTAGACATCCACACCGGTCAGCTCGACATCCAGTAAGACGACGCGCGGGCGCGCCTGCGCGATGAGATCACGCGCGCGCGGCCCATCGCTCGCGATGACTGCCTGCCATCCGGGGAGGGCGCGCAACTCATCCTGGAGCGCGCGCGCCAGAGCGGGATCGCTCTCAGCGATCAGCACAACTCGCTGCGCTTGTGGGGCAAGCGGCTCCTCGGCCAACGCCAGCGCGCCCTCCGTCGCGGCGAAGGAAAGCTGCTCGAAGGCGAGCCGTGGCGATGAATGCCAGGGCAGCAGCGCCGCGCCTGGATGACTCGACTGCGCCGTGATGGCGCTTCCGCTCGCGTGGAGTTCGTCGTAGGTGTCGTGCATGCGGGGCGGTCTCCGTGCTACCCTCACGCCCGGCTGGCGCGTGGCGGCTGTCTGAGAGGACAGCCGCCTGCCGAGGCGTTTCAGGGAGTATAGCATCCGAGCCACGATGCGCAGGCGAATTCGGTACTTCTGGCGCGTGGCGCCTTTCGGCTGGGACAAATGGGCTGCGCGCCTGTGTAGACGCGTCTACAGCGCGACGGCGGCGAACCACGCGCTCGCCATGGCGACCACGCCCAGCGCCTGAATGTAGAAGGTGATCCGCAGCGTGCGTGCGACTGGCCGGCGGAAGTAGAGCAGGGCGGCAATCCCCACCGGCAGCGTCGCCGCGACTCCCGCCAGCGCCAGTCCAATTGGCTGCGCGGGCACGACGCCGAAGAGATCGAGCGCGAGCATGGCGAGATAGATCGCCGGCGGGGTGATCCAGACGACGGCCAGCCCATTGCGCAGACCGAGCAGATGGGGCAGGCCGCGCACGCCCGCCGCTGTGTCGGCCTCCAGGTCGGGCAGGGAATTGGCGATGTTCATCGCCAGGCCGAGCGCCGCCCCGAAAGGCAGCACCCAGAGCAGGAACGGTTGGTAGGAGCCGAAGACCGCCCACGCCAGCAAAGGAATCAGCGGGAAGTACAGCGCATAAAGCAGCCCGCTGAACGGTGTGCGCTTCAGTCCCAGATCATACGCCAGCCCCAGCCCCTCAATGAGCATGCCCAGGCCCAGCGCGACCCACCCCAGCGGCGCCATGAGCAAGAGCATGATGATCGTCGCGGAGATGACCTGACCCAGCGCCATGCGCGGCGTGATGAGTCCCACTACCAGCGGCTTGAAGCGATTGCTCTGCGCGTCCAGGTCGCGGTCCATGTAGTCGTTGAGCGTGCCGATGGCAATCTGCGCGCAGGCCACGCCAACCAGCACGCGCGCCAGCGTCGCCGGCGGAAGCGCACGACCCGACGAGACAGCGGCAAGCACCGAGAAGACCGCCACAGCGGCGACGTACATCAGGCTGGGGATTGGGTGCGTGACCAGCAGCATCCCAAGCAGGCGCCGGGCCAGCCCAACTGGCCTGACGACCTCCACAGGCGTCGGCGCGCCAGACTCGGTCATCGGCTTCCTCATTCTCTCCGCCGGGCACACGTGTCTCGCGCCACGCTAGCGCGAGATGCGCCGTGCGACGGTATCGCCTTACTGTAAAGCGGCGGTCAAGCGCGAGATATTCTCGAAGAGCTTGGTCATCGTCGGGCGCGCCACCCATTCCGCCAGGTTGAGCGCCTTCGCGCGCGCCAGATAGCTGGCGAAGACCGGTTGCATGGCAGCCACGACCTCCCTGTCATAGCAGACCAGCGTCACTTCCAGATTGAGCGTGAAGGAGCGCAGGTCCATATTGCTCGAGCCAATCACCGCGATGTCGTCGTCGACGCTCAGGTGTTTGGAGTGCAGCAGGATGGGCGATCGGTAGAGATAGACCTTCACCCCCGCGCGCAGCAACTGCTCGTAGTACGACCGTTGCGCATGGTACACCAGGAACTGATCGCCAATCTCCGAGGAGATCAGCGTCACATCCACACCGCGTTGCGCCGCCGTCGTGATCGCGGTGATCAGCGCGTCATCTGGCACGAAATAGGGGTTGGCGATGGTAAGCGTGTGGTTGGCGGCGTGGATGAGCTGGGAATAGAGCTTGAGGTTGTTATCGTCGGGGAAGCCTGGGCCGCTTGGCAGGGCCTGGCAGAGGACAGCGCCGGTAGCGATAGGCGCGCCGCCTGTTTCCGCTGTGAGCTCATCAATGAGCAGCACATCGGTCTCCGAATACCAGTCGGTCATGAAGATGGCGTTGAGTTGTCGCACGACTGGACCGGTCACCCGCGCCACCAGTTCGGTGTAGTACAACCCCTTCCGCAGGTTCTTCTTCTTATGGTAGGTGCGGTCGATGAGGTTTTGCGAGCCGACGAAGCCCACCGCGCCATCCACGACGACGATCTTGCGATGGTTGCGCAGATCGGGACGCGTGAAGCGTGAACTGAAGAACTTGACGGGCAGCATCAGATGCCATTCGATGCCAGCGGCGGTCATCCACGCCAGCATTTCTTTGTAGTGTGGATACGAGCTGGACCCGAGCTGGTCCAGCAGCACGCGTACCTTCACGCCGCGCTGCGCCGCCGCCTCCATCGCCACAAAACAGGCTTCCGTCGCCGCATCCCGAGCGATGATGAAGTATTCGACATGCACGAAATGCTGGGCACGGTCGATCTCTGCGGTGATCCGTGCGAGTGAGCCAGCATAATCCGGCAGGAGCTCGATACTGTTGCCCGCAAACGCCGGAAAGCCGCCCAGGTGGGTATTGAGCGCCACAAATGGCGTGTAGCGCTCCGTGATGGGAGGGTCCAGCAGCGCCCGCGCGTCCGGGCGCGCCCGCGCCTCCTCTACGGCAGTCGCGATCAGCGTATCGGCGCTGTGCTGCTGTGCACGGCGGAGCGCCGGCAATTTCGGGCTGCCAATCAAGAGATAGATGAGCAGACCCAGGTAGGGCAGGAGCACGATGAGCAGTAGCCACGCCGTCGCGGAGGAGGGTTTGCGATTGTTCGGCACGATGAAGAGCATGATGACCGGCAGCAGATAGCCAATCGCCGTGAGGAGCAGGACTAGCGCGCTCCAGTTCCAGGTCATGCTGTCCTCCCTTTCACCGCGAGGGTATCAGGTTCGCGCTTTCTGCGAGTCTGCGCGCCGCATCTTGCGTGGCGCGGATTGGCATGCGCGTCACCGGCTGTATCCGGTCGTAGCCGGAGCCAGGCGAAGACCGTGCGCCTCCATCACCCTGGGCTTGTCCGCACGACATGGCGCTCTCGACCAGCGAGGCGAAGACCGGCGATGAATCGACACCGGGTTCGCATGGCGACTGAAGGTCGCACGCTACTCAGTGTAAACAATATGCGACGCTTCGGCTACCGGTCGCGGGAGACTCTTTGCGGGTGGATGTTCCCTCGCCTCGCAGTGAGGACAGAGTCGCACGCGCACGGAGTGGTTTGCTCCCGTTCGTCACCATGATCGCGTCGCTAGATGGGCAATCCCTGGGTATTGGCGTGCAGGGATTGTGTCTCGAATTTGGTCAGGAAGGCCACGATCTCCCCGCTGGGCCGCTCGATGAGGACGCACCCATCCTGCCAGATCCCGTCGAGATGCTGGAACTGCCCCGGCGGGTCGCCCTGATTCATATGGATGTCATGCACGCCGAGGTCACTCGTGTAGGGAGCGCCGTAGACGAAGACGCGTACACTGCCGAGGAGCTGGGTCTCCAGGGCGCGCAGCGCGTTCTCGCCCGTGCTGTCTAGCCAGGGATTGCGCAGCGCCTCCAGCCAGCGCAGGAAGCGCCCGATCAGCGAGTCGCGGCGGAAGAGCCAGAAGCCGAAATAGCGTGAGGCCGTTCCCGCGCCGAAGAGCGGGCTGCGCAGGTAGTCTATCGCGCTCGAGGAGCGCGTCGTGGCGAGCGGACTCCAGCCGGGTGGCAGCGCCAGGATCGGGGAAAGCGCGCGCCGGCCAAGATGGCGGACGACGCGATACTGGACTTTGACTCCGCTCGGTGTCGAGACATCCACGGCGCCTTCATACTGGCCGCCAGGGGTGTCCACATAGAGCTTGCCATGATACCAGGAGCCATAGTTGTTCGGGTCTTCGCGCGTGAAGTGGTTGAGCGTCCCGATGAGGACGCCATACGCAGGCAGCGGCATCTCGCTCGTTCCTTTCGGTTCGGTGAGCAGCGCGGCGATCAAGCCGTCATCGCACATCTGTAACACGAGGAACGCAGCCGAATAGTTACGACCTCTACACGCGTGACATGCCCAGCGTCTCGTCGTAGAAGCGCAGATAGGCCTCGGTCATCGCATCCAGGCGGAAGCGCCGCTCGATCCACTCCCGGCACGCATGACGATCCAGCGTCTGCGCCTGACCCACCGCCTCCGCCGCCTGATCCACCTGCCCCGGCGCGACAAGCCAGCCCGTCCGCCCGGAATCCACTACCTCGCGCAGCCCACCACGCGCATAGCCGATCACTGGCGTGCCGGTCGCCTGCGCCTCGCAGGCCGTCAGGCCAAATGGCTCATCCCACTGGATCGGACAAAGTTGGGCCTCGGCGTTCGCCATCAGGTCCCACAACCGCTCGCGCGTTACGGCGCCAAAGTAGGTCACGCCGGTGTCGGCGCGATCCAGATACGGCGTGACCCGCTCGTCGAAGTACGCCTGGTCGTAGATTGGCCCGGCGATCACCAGTGGACGCTTCGCGCGCCCGGCGATACGGATCGCGTCGAAGACGCCCTTCTCCGGGCTGATGCGCCCGGCGTATAGCAGGTAATACGTCGCGCCCCAGATGAGATTCGCCGGCATCCGGTCAACGTCGACGCCGTCATAGATCACCGCGTCGATGCGCGCGCGTGGCGCATATGTCGCGGCGCAGGCGCGCGAGACCGTGACTAGGCGCACCGGCGCGCCGTGCGCTGGCGCTGTGGAAGCGAGCGCATCGAGAATGAGCGGGTCGAGCGCGGGCAGGTGCAGCGTGTGGACGACGGGCAGCGGCTGGCGGCGCGCGTAGGCGAAGGCCGCCCAGTCCCAGGCGTGCGCGTGCACGAGGTCGTACTCGGCGGCGTTGCGCGCGATCAGATCGTAGATGTGCGCGAAGGCGCGCGCCATCGGCGTCTCCTCGGGCCGTTGCGTCGATCTGGATAGCTGTTGTGGCTGGACCTGATAGCCCGCGAGCGTGGCAGAGTCTATGCCTGTTGAAACCATTTGCACGCCAGGGATATCCGAGCCAGCGGCGGCGTAGAGCGTCACGTCGTGCCCGTGGTCGGTCAGGCTCCGCGCAAGGTCGTAGAGGATGGCCTGCGCCCCGCCCAGGAACGGCGGCGCGATGGGCGAGACGAGTGGGGCGAGCAACGCGATGCGCATAGGTAAAGCCTGTCTTCCTGCTCAGACAATCACGCTACCCTGTATTCTAGTCACGCGATCCAGTCTGGCTGGCCATAGTCGCCGATGCGCGCCGCGCGCAGCTTCCAGTCGAGCAGGCGCGGCCCCTGCACCGTCAGTGCGAGGACATTGCCGACAGCGGCGACGCCCCACATCAGGTCGAAGACGAAGTTGCCCAGACTATAGATGATTGGCTTGCCCTGGTAGGTCTCGTGTGGCTGGATGACATGCGGATGCGCGCCCACGACCAGATCCGCGCCAGCCTCAATGGCTGCGCGCGCCAGCGCCTGCTGGTGGCTCGACTCGACGGTCTCATACTCCACACCCCAGTGCTGGAAGACGATCAGGAAGTCCACCTGCGGGCGCGCCGCCTGGATGTCCGCGCGCATGCTGGCCTCTTCGAGCCAGGCGTGGCCAGGCGAGGAGTCGGTCGCGGCGAAGCTCTGCGGCTGGATCTCACAATAGGCCAGGAAGCCGAGCGTCGTCGCGCGTACCGTGCGGATCACGGGCGCGTGCGCCGCCGCGCGATTCAGCCCACCGCCCAGTGGTGTCAGGCCGTAGCCGGGCGCCTTGCCGAGCATGTCGGTGAACGCCCCCTTGCCATAGTCGCCGCTATGATTGTTGGCGAGCGAGACGATGTCGAAACCTGCCGCGACCAGCCGCTCGAACGACCGCGTCGGCGCCTCGAAAGTGTACTGTTTGGGCTGCGGCGCGCCGAGCGTCGAGACGACGCACTCCAGATTGCCGACGGTGAGATCGAAGCCGCGCAGATACTCTGCCGTGTGCGTGAATGGGAAGGCGCCGTCGCTGGCGAGGAGCTGCTGGCCGACGCTGCGCGCGAGCATCAGGTCACCGGTAATGGCGATGGTGACGGGGCGCGTGTCCGGGGTTGCCGTTGGCGCGCTCGTCGCGGTCGGGCGCTGTGTTACGCCGGGTTGCGTCGCGCAGCTGGCGAGCCAGGACGCCAACGGAACGCTCGCCGCGACCCCTAGCCCGGCGCGCCCAGCACGCGAGAGGAGCGCACGGCGTGGCATGGGCGCCGCTCCCCGCTCCTCATCATTCATTGGAGTAGATCTCCAGATTCGTCCCGTGCAGCGGCGCGGCGTCCGGTCCGACGAGGAACAAGACGATACGCGCCATCTGCTCTGGCGTCATGCCTGCTTTCAGGTGCGGCGCGGCGGCGCGCAGCATCTCCGTATCCACCGCGCCAGGGCTGACGGCGACGACGCGAATGTTGAGCGGTTTACCCTCGACCGCAAGCGCCTCGCTTAGTCCCGCGACGCCGAACTTCGAGGTCACATAGGCGCTGTTGCCGGGAAACTTCTCGACCTTGGGCACGCCAGAGAGCGAGGAGAAGTTGACGATCACCCCGCCACGCGGCGGCATCACGCGAAACGCCTCGCGGCAGCAGAGGAACGTCCCGCGCAGGTTGACGTTGAGCACTGCCTCCCACGTTGCGGTCGTCATCGCGACGATGGGCGCGCGTGCGAAGGCCCCCGCCGCATTCACCAGAATATCCACCGGCCCAAAGGCCTCAGCCGTCCGCGCGAAGAGCGCCGCCACGCTGACCTCATCCGCGACATCCACTGGCATCGCCAGCGCGCGTCCGCCATCCAGCGCAATCACCTGCGCGTTCTCCTCCAGCCGCTCCGCATCACGCGCGGCGAGGACGACCGCTCCGTCCTCGGCGGCGAAGAGCGCGGCGATGGCGCGCCCGATGCCACGACTGGCGCCGGTGACGATGGCCACCTTGCCGGCAAGGGTAGCGCTGGGAGTGGGAGGGGAAACAGGTTGGTCCGTTGGCGTCATGCCGCCATTATAGCATCGCCCGCCGCCGCGTCAGCCCCGGCGAAGGGCGGGCCAAAGATCTGGCGCAGGAGGCGCAATATCCCGGCGTCCTGACCGACGTACAGAACGATCACGCGACCAGACTTGTAAAAATGGGGTGGCGCGATGTAGTCCACGATCACTGTGGAGCCGAACGGCCCGACGCCGGTGTGAAATGTCGAGCCGTCCGGCGAGACGCTCGCCGCGTCGAGATCGGCCAAAGCGGGCGCGGCGTACTCGAATACCGTCACCTCCTGTCCATTCACCAGCAGTGGATGTGGAGCGCCATGCAGAAAGCTGAAGCCCCCTCCAGACTCGCGCTCACCGACCGTCGCGCCCGCCATGCGCAACGCACGCACAGCCGAAGCGGCGTCTGTCGAGGTCAGGCTCGTCCAGACGATATTGACCGCGAGCGTGGCAAACACGAGGCTCGCGACAAGCGCGACCGCACGTCTGGGTGAGACTCGCAGACTCATGAATTGGGCCTTTCCTTGCACGGCGGAGTCGCCTCTATTCTCTCATGCGACGGCGGCGCACGCCTTGTGGTTCCTACGCCGGGCGACGGCTTTCTTCCTGGGCGCGTGCTATGCTGGAGTTCGCGAATTCATCCAGAGCGGATATGAGACATGATGGCGATACAGATCGGAACGTGCGCGGCGCGACTGGGCAAGATGACCTTCGGGCGCCTGGAGGTTCTGCGCCACGTCGACGGCGGCGCAGAGGAATTACCCGTCGTGATCGCCTGCGGCAAACACGATGGTCCCTGCCTGTGGGTGACGGCCAATATCCACGGCAATGAATACGTTGGGCTGCTGGCGGTCCAGCGCGCCGTGACGCGCGACCTGGCTGGCCGTCTGGGCGAGTTGCGCGGAACGGTCGTCGCCATCCCGACGCTGAATCCGGCGGCGCTGCGTGTCGGTCGCAGGCAGGCGTATTATGACTCGATGACGGATCCCAATCGCACCTTTCCCGACGCCGCTGCTGATGACACGGATGAAGACGATCCACCCTCGCCCTACGCGCAGGCCAGCGCGGTGTACTTCGAGCTATTGCGGCAGACCGCGACGTACCTGATCGACCTGCATGCGATGGACATCCAGGCGACGCCCTTCACCATCCGCGACCGGGTGCTGTTTCGCGATGAAGAGCAGCGCGTCGCCGCTGAGCGGCTGGCGGAGACGCTGGATGGCCTCGCACGGGCGTTCGGTATCCCGGTGGTGAACGAGTACGGCGCGAAGAAGTATCTCAAGCAGCGACTGCACCGCTCGACGGCGGGCGCGGCGCTGCATGTCGCGGGCGTCCCGGCGATCACGCCAGAGCTGGGCATGGGCGGCGATGTGGACCCGCTGGCGCTGCGCGCGGGGATCGCCGGTATCCACAACGCGCTGGTCTGGGCGGAGATGCTGCCCGACGATCCGATCCAGATTGACTGGATCCCGCAGCCGGACCTGGGCTCCCCTGTGACGCGCCTGCCCCATCCGCGTGTGCCGGAGCCAGGGATCGTCGCTGCCCTCGCGCGGCCGGGCGAGATCGTGCGCGCCGGGCAGCCTGTCGCGGAGCTGACCGACATCTGGGGGCGTCCGCTTGGCGGCGATGGGCTGATCCGCACTGAGCACGAGGGCTGGGTGCTCTCGCTGCGATCGGGCGCGCAGGGCTATCGCCACCGCCCGGTGATGGACCTCGCCGTCCGCGACGACGAGCCACTGGTCCAGCCCTGGCCGGACGACTAAAGGACGCTATGTTGTTCAACCTTGAGTTGCGGCCAATCAGCGACATCACGCCATGGGGGCCGATCAGCGCGCCAGATGCGAAGACGCCAGAGTATCTGCGCCATCCTCACATCGGCTGGTTTCAACTCACCGACGGTTGGTATTGGATCGACACCGGCCAGGGTGAGTTATTTCGCTATAGTCAGACGCTCGTAGACATCACGAACGAGAGCTATACCGATCGGAGGCGCATGCCATCGCCATACATTGACTACTATGTCGCGCGCATATGGGAAGATCTGCTGGATATGCTTCCCTGGGTGTTGGAGCCGGTACCCGCGAGTCTTGCTCGCGTGATCAGCAGAGATGGCGCTTGGGGCGACTGGCAGCGTCAAGTAGAGGCGGTGTTGTCTCCTTCACCGAACGACGAGGCATTTGACCTCTACTACGACGTATCCCGCTGGACGGGACAAAGAAGGCTAGATAGCGGATACCTGGTGTCTGGCCCTGACATCTATTTCTGGAATGATGGGACCGATATTCATATCCAGTGGGATAATCGCCATCGTGATCTTAAAGGCGCGCCTGCCTGGGACGCCATTCTCGGCCAGATAACCATGCCTGTTGCAGTGTTTCTCGACGAGGTAAGTTCATTTGATGCGCGTTTCATACGCCTTATGGCCGACCGGGTAGCCATTGCGCAGGGTGAGTGGTCACGACCTGACGTGATACTTGATCCAGATGTCGGGAGAGAGCAGATCGCACGTTCAACTTGGCTTCAGCGCAGCCTCGAAGCTGGCGCAGCGCGTGAACCCGATGATTGGGACAAGGTATTCAGCGCCATCTCGCGTATTGAATCGTTGCCAGACTTTCCTTGTAAGGCGTCATTGCGTCTTACAGCATAGTTATGCGGGCAGGATCAGATGATAGAATGGCGCGCATAGAGCGAGACGGCGATCTATGAGGACGGTCTTATGCGAGTGATCGAGACGGTGGCGGAGATGCGCGTGGCGCGGCGTGAGATAGCGTCGCCGGGTGGACTCGTCCCCACAATGGGATATCTGCACGCGGGGCACCTCTCGCTGGCGCGGGCGGCGCGGGCCGAGTGCGCGACGGTCGTCGCCTCGATCTTCGTGAATCCAGCGCAGTTCGGCCCCAACGAGGACCTCAGCCGCTATCCGCGTGATCTCCCGCGTGACCTGAACCTGCTCGCGTCGGCGGGCGTCGATCTCGTCTTCACGCCGACAGCGGCGGAGATGTATCCTGCCGGATTCGCCACCTACGTCGAGCCGGATGGCGCGCTCACCGAGCGACTGGAGGCGGCGGCGCGTCCTGGTCACTTTCGCGGCGTAGCGACTGTCGTGACCAAACTTTTCCAGATCGTTGCGCCCGATGTCGCCTACTTCGGGCAGAAGGACGCCCAGCAGGTCGCCGTGATCCGCCGCATGACCGCGGACCTGAACCTCCCGGTGGAGTTGCGGGTCTTGCCGACAGTGCGGGAGCGCGACGGGCTGGCAATGAGCAGCCGCAACGCCTACCTGAACAGCGAGGAGCGCGCCGCCGCGGTTGTCCTGTATCGAGCGCTCGAGGCCGGTCAGGCTCTCATTGCGAGCGATCCTGCCGCCAGCGCGCAGCGGGTGATCGAGGCGATGCGTGGAGTGATCGCCGCTGAACCACGCGCGCGATTGGAATACGCCGATGTCTGCGACCCCGACACGTTCGCGCCACTGGAAGCGTTACGCGCGCCAGCTATATTGGCGATTGCCGCGCGCGTTGGCCCGGCGCGGCTGATCGATAATTTCCTGCTGCGCGCCGACGGGACCTGGGAGACTGGCGCCAGGGTGGTATGAGGCGCATGTCCTGGCCCGCTAGCGATGGATGCCAGCGAAAACAGAGGAAACATCGGCGACGCCATGCAGGTTCGGCAGTGGCCAGTAGACCACGGCGGCGCGCCCGATGATCTCGCTGCGCTGCACCGGACCCCAGTCGCGCGAGTCACAGCTATCCGAGCGGTTGTCGCCCAGCACGAAGTACTCGTTCGGGCCAAGCTGCGATGTCTCCGCCGCGCTGTAGTTCGCTGGATAGCGCACGTATGACTCTTGGATTGGCACGCCATCCACGATCACCGCGCCGCTGTCGTCGATCCGTACCGTGTCGCCGGGCACGCCGATGACGCGCTTGACGAAATCATTGTTGGGTTGGCCAGTGTCTGTCGCTGGCGGGCACTTGACCAGCGCTGCCTGCGGCGCCTGGAAGACGACGATATCGCCACGGCCGGGCGAGGTAAAGTAGTAGCGGGCCTTGTCCACGAGAATATACTGGCCATTGAGGAGCGTCGGTGTCATGCTGGGGCCATCCACGCGATAGTTCTGCACCAGCAGGCGCACGCCCATGAACAGCAGCAGCGTGACAATAGCGACCTCCAGCACCTCGCGCAGCAGCCGCGCGCCCCAGTGCTCGCCCTGCTCATCCTCGTAGGCGTAGTCTTTGCGGTTGCTGGTGGTCTCACCCGCCATGCAGCGGCTCCTGTATTCCTAATCAGCGTCCCGGCGCTCTCACGCCCCGTGTCGCCAATACAGTCAGTTTGACGTGTAGCGCCCTTCATCATAGATGAGAACGAATATGCACGCAATGCGTTTCCGCTCAGATGCGCAGCCCTCTATTCTACGCGCGAGGGACACGAATGGCGCAACCTCCTCACGCTCGGCGCGCAGAACGCCGCCACGAGCGCTTGCAGTGGGGTCACAGGACGAGGCGCAGCAGGAAACCAGGACGCAGGACCGCCGTGGGCGGCAGGAAGTCGCCGGTGACCGCGACGACGGTGTCGGCCATCGCCTTGCGCCGACCCAGGATGCGCGCCAGGTGGTTCATCAGCGGGGGCGCCTGCACCGCCGACTGGATGATCATCTCGACGAGCCGCTTGCCTTTGAACGTCTCGCGATAGAGCCGATCGTAGCGCGCCAACGTCGCGGCGCTGAGGTCATCTTTCGCCAGCGCCTCCAGTGCGATCGCGCTGGCCAGTTGCGCGCCATGCAGCGCCCGGTAGATGCCCTCGCCAGTGAATGGATCGTAATAACCAGAGGCGTCTCCCACCAGCAGCAGCCCTTCATCTGAGAGCCGCCGCGCGCGCACGCAGATGCGGCTGATGGCGAGCGTATGTCGTGTCACCGTGGCCGCATCCAGCCGCCCGTGCAGCTTCGGGAAGGTCTCCAGCGCCTCCAGTAAGAAGCGCTCAGGCCGCCCGGCCAGCGCGCGCCCGTCACGTTGCTCATCCACCACCATGGCGACGTTGCAGAGGTCGCCCACCTCCGGCGGCTCCAGTGGGGCAATGCCGACGTAGCGACGGCCCGCGACGTGCATCTCGCCGTACTCGCCTGTTCCGGCGATCCCGCGCATGTGCGCCACCAGCGCGACCTTGCGCATGCGACTTGTGACGTGCAGCCCCAGCCGTCGCGCCACCGTCGAGTGTACGCCATCCGCCGCTAGCAACAGCCGCGCGCTGATTGGCTCACTCTCGCCAACCGGCGTCAGCCGCCAGACACCCTCTGCGCGGGCAAGCTGCGCCAGCCGCCAGTTCATGCGCGTCTCGGCGCCCGCTGCGCGCGCGGACTCAACGAGCGCGGCGTCCAGACGCAAACGCGGGATCGCCAGTCCAGTCTCGAAAAGGCTCCAGCCCCCGGCGTCGCGCGTCGCGGCGAAGTCGCCCTGGATCACCGCGCCGTTGGGCGCGAAGATGCGAAAGCCACGCAGCCGCGCAGGGTGGGTCGCCTGAAGCCGATCCATCACGCCTAGTTCGGTCAGCAGTGGCTCGGCGGCTGGACTGAGGTACTCCGCGCAGGGCTTATCGCGCGGAAACGTCGCGCGATCCACCAGCGCCACGCGCCACCCGGCGCGCGCGAGCAGTATCGCCGAGGCCGACCCCGCCGGGCCGGCGCCCACGATGGCGACGTCATACGCCTGTGTGGCGGTGGACATTGAGCAGATTCTCCGCAATACGCCAATGAAGCGTTGGGTGAATTATGCCGCGCCGCTCGCGCGGAGCGCCAGCCGCCAGGGAATCCCCACGCGCACCGTCAAATCCTGCAGGCCTGCCTTCGCCCCCAGTTCATGCATCTCCGGCGCCGAGTATGCGCGACGCACCGAGGCGGGCGCGTCGTGGCGCGTCATCGCGTCCATCCTCAGGAGGCGCGTCAGCAGCAGCGAGCCGACATACGCCAGCCGCGCACGTGCGACATCGAAGACGAGCACATGTTTGCTCACATGCGCCATGCTCGCCAGCAACGTGACCGCGCGCTCCGGCTCGAAGTGGTGCAGCGCCAGCGTGCAGAGCGCGATGTCGAAACTGCCTGGCGCGTACGGCAGCGCCAGCGCGTCCTGCAGCTCGACGGTGACGCTGGGTGTGTCTGCCGCCTGCTCTTGCGCGACGGCGACGATCTGCGGGCTGATGTCGGTGGCGACGATGCGCGCCTCGAAGCCCGCATGCTCCGCCCAGCGCGCGATGGCCAGCGGAATATCCGCCGACCCGGAGGCGACATCCAACAACGAAAACTCGCGTCGGCCTGCAGCCTTCGCCACCTCCTCAGCCTGACGCGCGACGCCGTGCACGGTGAAGGCCGTCCAGCCGAGCAGCCAGTTGATGCGCCGGATGTCGGCGAGGTTGCGACGCAGGGCGCCGTCGTCCATCGTCTCGGCGTCGAGCCACTCGGCGATCGCGGCGTCGCGCACACGAAAATCCACTGGCGTCTCCTTCGCATCGTCGCACAGAGTATAGAGGATCGTCGGCGTGTGGCGTCCACGATCCAGGCTCGTTTGACGGGAACTGGACCTCCGCCGTATTGTGACGTACACTAGGACAGACTCTTCCATTTCTATCGTGTCCTTTGTTTCCTTCGTCCCAGCGTATCCTCACTCGTTCTACTTCTTAGCCTCGTCTTCCCCGCTTCGTTATCTCGTAGCGCGACACCTGTAGCGCGTCGGCCGCATTGCTCCCCAGCGCCGTCTGCTATGCGCGCAAAGGACGCAATTGGCGCTGTTTCCTCCGTCCGACCAGTCGCACGCCCATCCCCATTCGCGCGTACCGCGCCAAGGAGGTCGTCCGTGATACCGGACAAGTTCACCTACCTCGCCCCCACCAGTCTGCCGGAGGTCTGGCAGGCGCTTCAGCAGCATCCCGCCGAGGCGAAGATCCTGGCCGGCGGCCAGAGCCTGATCCCGCTGATGAAGTTCCGTCTCGCTACCCCCGCCTATGTCATTGATCTGCGCAAAGTCTCCGGGCTGGACACCCTCGACGAACGCGACGGCGCGCTGGTCATCGGCGCGATGGTGCGCGAGAGCGCGCTGGAGAACTCCGCCCTGGTGCGGCGGCGCTACACCGGCGCGTACGAGGCCAGCTCCGTCGTCGCCGATCCGCTGGTACGCAACTTCGCGACGGTTGGCGGCAATCTGGCGCACGCCGACCCCGCCAACGATCATCCCGCGATGATGGTGGCGCTGCGCGCGCAGGTGATGGCGCAGGGTCCCGGCGGCCAGCGCATGATCGGCATTGACGACTTCCTGGTGGATATGATGGAGACCTCACTCCGGCCCGACGAGGTGCTGACCGCGATCCACATACCCACGCCAGCGCCACGCGCTGGCTCGGCCTATGTGAAGTTCGAGCGCAAGGTCGGAGACTACGCTATCGCGGCGGTTGGCGCGCAGATCACCCTCGACAGCGACATCTGCACCCAGGCGGGCATCGGCCTCACCAATGTCGGCCCGAAGGCCATCCGCGCCACACACGCCGAGGCGTTCCTGGTGGGCAAGCGCATGACGGTGGAGAACGTGCAGGAGGCCGCGCGGCTCGCCGCCGAGGCGGCGCAACCCGCCTCCGACCTGCGTGGGCCTGAGGCGTATAAGCGCAAGGTCGTCCGCACGCTGGCGGTGCGGGCCATCCGCTCCGCCGCGGATCGCGCGTTTGTGGGAGGCGCCCAATGAGCGACGTGAAACAGCAGGTCACCCTGACGATCAACGGGCAGCCGGTCACGGCGGAGATCGAGCCGCGCCTGCTGCTCGTGCACTTCATCCGCGAGGTGGCGAACCTGACCGGGACGCACATCGGCTGCGACACGACGAGTTGTGGCGCCTGCGCGGTCCTCGTGAACGGCGTGCCCGCCAAATCGTGTACGATGTTCGCTGTCCAGGCCGACGGCGCCGAGATACGCACCGTCGAGGGGCTGGAGCAGGGCGGCGTCCTGCATCCCGTACAGGAGGGCTTCTTCCAGGAGCACGGCCTGCAATGCGGCTTCTGCACGCCTGGGATGATGATGACCGCCGTGGCTTTCCTCGAACAGCATCCCAATCCCACCGACGGTGAGATCCGCCAGGCGATCTCCGGCAACCTCTGCCGCTGCACCGGCTACGTCAACATCGTCAAGTCGATCCAGTACGCGGCGGGCAAGATGCGCGAGCAGCAGGCCGCCCCCGCCATGGCGACTGCAAGTACGGAGGCGACCCGATGACGACTCCCGCACAGACCCTCGGCGGCATGGGCCACAGCGTCAAGCGCAAGGAGGATCCCCGCTTCCTGCGCGGCAAGGGCCGCTACATAGACGACATCAAGTTGCCGGGCATGATCTACATGGATATCGTGCGCAGCCCCTACGCCCACGCGATGATCACGAAGATCGACGCCAGCAAGGCGCTCGCGCTGCCTGGCGTCCTCGCCGTCATCACCGGCAAGGACCTCGACGCCGCCGGTCTCGCCTGGATGCCAACGCTGATGAGTGACAAGCAGATGGTCCTGCCAGTGGATCGCGTCGTCTATCAGGCGCAGGAGGTCGCGGCGGTGATCGCCACCGAGCGCTACATCGCCGCCGACGCCATCCAACTGGTCGAGGTCGAGTACGATCCACTGCCGCCGGTCGTCGATCCCTTCAAGGCGCTGCAACCCGATTCTCCGCTTGTCCGGACTGACCGCGAGCAGAAGACGAACCACATCTGGCACTGGGAGGCCGGGGACGCCGCGCAGACCGACGCCGCCTTCGCCAGCGCCGAGGTTGTCGTCAAGGAAGACCTCTACATCCCGCGCATCCATGTCTGCTCCATCGAGACCTGCGGCTGCGTCGCCTCCTTCGACAAGGTCGAGGGCAAGCTGACCATCTATATGACCACCCAGGCGCCGCACGCTATCCGTACGGTCTACTCGCTGGTAACGGGCATCCCGGAGAACAAGATTCGCGTGGTCTCGCCCGACATCGGCGGCGGCTTCGGGGGCAAGGTGCCGGTCTACCCCGGCTATGTCATCGCCAGCGTCGCATCCATCCAGACCGGGCTGCCCGTCAAGTGGATCGAGGATCGCTCCGAGAACATCCAGGCCGACAGCTTCGCACGCGACTACCACATCACCGCCGAGCTGGCCGCCGACAAGGATGGCACCATGAAGGCGCTGCGCGTCAAGACGCTCGCCGATCATGGCGCATTCGACGCCGCCGCCAACCCCTCGAAGTTCCCCGCTGGCCTCTTCAGCGTCGTCACCGGCTCGTACAACCTGCAGGCGGCGCATGTCGAGGTGGATGGCGTCTACACCAACAAGCCCTCTGGCGGCGTGGCGTATCGCTGCTCATTCCGCGTCACGGAAGCCGTGCATACCATCGAACGCATGGTCGACGTGCTGGCGCAGAAGCTACAAGTGGACCCGGCGGACCTGCGCATGAAGAACTTCATTCAGCCGGAGAGCTTCCCCTACAAATCGCCGACCGGCTGGGAGTATGACAGCGGCAACTACCCGGCGGCGCTGCAGAAGGCGATGGCGAAGATTGGCTACGCCGACCTGCGGCGCGAGCAAGCCGAGAAGCGCGCGCGCGGCGAGTTGATGGGCATCGGCATCTCGACCTTTACCGAGATCGTCGGCGCGGGTCCGTCACACACCTTCGACATCCTGGGTATCAAGATGTTCGATAGCTGCGAGATTCGCGTGCATCCCACCGGCTCGGCCATCGTGCGCATCGGCGTGCAGACGCAGGGGCAGGGCCACGAGACCACCTTCGCCAGAT